>ERZ773210.1323-NODE-1323-length-24857-cov-3.091041_pt1 | contig 24857 bp, 19 predicted proteins | sample MGYA00580528_ERZ773210 | MGnify/ENA primary metagenome ERZ773210 (study PRJEB29015, sample SAMEA2737769) | human gut metagenome | biome: human gut; feature: human-associated habitat; material: faeces | place: China | collected 2012 ...
AAACTCTTCATGAGACTATCGTAAATTTTCATAATACGGTGGACAGGCTGGATAAGTTTAAAACTGCTGTGGAAAAAGATATATGTCACAGAGCAGCAGATGTGGAAAAAGAGATTCAGTTTGTGCAGGACCGCACAGAACTGGCACATGTCCTGTGCGATATGCAGGATCAGGGAAAGCTGCCGTTGCGTGTTACACATAATGATACCAAGCTGAATAACATTATGATTGATAATGCAACGGGAAAAGCCATCTGTGTGATTGATCTTGATACTGTAATGCCGGGGCTTTCCGTAAATGATTTCGGTGATTCTATCCGCTTTGGCGCAAGTACCGGAGCAGAGGATGAGAAAGACCTGACGAAGGTGTCCTGCGATCTTCACTTGTATGAAGTTTATGTCAAAGGTTTCATTGAAGGTTGTGGCGGTGCACTGACTGAGACAGAACTGGATATGCTTCCCATGGGAGCAATCCTTATGACCTTTGAATGTGGAATGCGTTTCCTCACAGACTATCTGGAGGGAGATCATTATTTCAAGATTCACAGAGAGGGACATAATCTGGATCGTTGCAGAACACAGTTCAAACTGGTGAAAGACATGGAAGAAAAACTTTCCCGGATGAAAGAGATTGTAAATAAGTATAAACAGGTATAAAAAAATGTACATGTCCATAAAGACTTGTGTTTATGAACTGATTCGGATAGAATTATCCTGCGGGGATATGAGAAAAATCATATTTTCGCAGGATTTTCTACAATACATGATGTGCCAGGAAACGGTATTTTACAGTTCTGAATATAGGGTGCTGTAAAATACAGAGGTAAATTTTGCAGATGTGAAACAGGATATCCGCAGAATTTTATAGATTACACTCAGAATTATCAAGGATATTTCTGATACTGTGAACTAATATAGGTATTGTTGAAAGAGAAAAAAACAGAAATTGCAAAAAACAGGTATTGTAGCAGGAAGACAGGTTAGGAGGAATTATTATGGCAATTTTAGTTACAGGTGGAGCAGGCTATATTGGAAGCCATACAGTTGTAGAATTGCAGAACGCAGGATATGATGTTGTAGTTCTGGATAACTTAAGCAATGCAAGTGAGAAATCTCTGGAAAGAGTTTCCAAGATCACAGGCAAACCAGTGAAATTCTACAAAGCAGACATCCTGGACCGCGATGCTTTAAATGAAATTTTTGATAAAGAAGATATTGATTCCTGTATTCATTTCGCAGGTCTGAAAGCAGTAGGGGAATCTGTTGCCAAACCTTGGGAATATTACGAAAATAACATTGCAGGAACCTTAACACTGGTAGATGTTATGAGAAAACATAATGTAAAGAACATTATCTTCTCTTCATCTGCAACTGTATACGGAGATCCGGCAATCATCCCGATCACAGAAGAGTGCCCGAAAGGACAGTGCACAAATCCATATGGATGGACAAAATCCATGCTTGAGCAGATCCTGACAGACATTCAGAAAGCAGATCCGGAATGGAACGTAGTTCTTCTCCGTTACTTTAACCCGATCGGTGCTCACAAGAGCGGAACTATCGGAGAGAATCCAAACGGAATCCCGAACAACCTGATGCCATATATCACACAGGTTGCAGTAGGTAAACTGAAAGAACTTGGGGTATTCGGAAATGATTATGATACTCCGGACGGAACTGGTGTGAGAGATTACATTCACGTAGTTGACCTTGCAAAAGGACATGTAAAAGCTCTTAAGAAAATCGAAGATAATTCCGGATTAAGTATCTACAACCTTGGTACAGGAAAAGGTTACAGTGTTCTTGATATTGTGAAGAATTTTGAAGCTGCTACAGGTGTTAAAATTCCATATGTGATCAAGCCACGTCGTCCAGGCGATATCGCAACCTGCTATTCCGATGCTTCCAAAGCAGAGAGAGAACTGGGATGGAAAGCCGAAAACGGTATTAAAGAAATGTGTGCAGACTCCTGGAGATGGCAGTCCAATAACCCGAATGGTTATGAAGAATAATTAATTAAATCAACTGAATGCAGGTGCATTTAGCAACTTACCTGCGGAAAATCAATATCCCCCACACATGGAAGGAATGTTCATGCGTGGGGGATGTTGTTAAATTATAATCCTACTTATGACTGAGTTTTTCGGGTAAGTTATTGACTTGATTTAGAGTTTTAGTATTCAGAGTCAACTCATTTCGGGTAAGTCATTGACTTGATTTATGGTTTTAGTATTCAGAGTCAATTCATTTCAGGTAAGTTATTGACTTGATTTATGGTTTTAGTATTCAGAGTCAATTCATTTCGGGTAAGTCATTGACTTGATTTATGGTTTTAGTATTCATAGTCAATTCATTTCAGGTAAGTCATTGACTTGATTTATGGTTTTAGTATTCATAGTCAACTCATTTCGGGTAAGTCATTGACTTGATTTATGGTTTTAGTATTCACAGTCAACTCTTTTTGGGTGAGCTGTTGACTTGATTTGGAATTTTAGTATTCTTAGCCAATTTTTTTACTGAGCCATTTGACCTAAGTTAAAAGTTTAAGATTTGTAGTCAAGTGTTAACTTTATCTAACATAATTGCCACTGCATTTTTTATCGCTATAATAGATAGATTGAAAACCATGTCATTAAAACAGGAGAGGATACACATGAAAGTAGCAGCAATTCAGATGCCCACAGTAAAAGATAAAATACAAAATATCCGTACTGCCGGCACTTATATAGAAAAAATAAAGGCAGAAAATCCGGACTTTGTAATCCTTCCGGAGATGTTCTGCTGTCCGTATCAGACTGAAAATTTTCCTGTTTATGCAGAAAAAGAAGGTGGTCCATCCTGGCAGGCAATGTCTGATTATGCCAGAAAGTATCATATTTATCTGATCGCAGGTTCCATGCCGGAAGCAGATGATGTGGGAAAGGTTTACAACACTTCTTATATTTTTGACAGAGATGGAAAACAGATTGGTAAGCACAGAAAAGCTCATCTCTTTGATATCAATGTAAAAAATGGCCAGCACTTCAAGGAATCTGATACTCTGACTTCGGGAGATCATGCTACCGTGTTTGCTACTGAATTTGGGAAAATGGGTGTCATGATCTGCTACGACATCCGCTTCCCGGAGTTTGCCCGCACAATGGTACTGGACGGTGCAAGGATGATTTTCGTCCCGGCAGCATTTAATATGACCACAGGTCCGGCACACTGGGAACTGACTTTTCGTGCAAGAGCCCTTGACAATCAGATCTACATGCTTGGATGTGCTCCTGCCAGAGATACACAGGCAGGATATATTTCCTGGGGACATTCTATTGTAACAGATCCATGGGGAAAGGTTATGAAACAGTTGGGTGAGAAAGAGGGTATTTTAATAGAAGAAATAGATCTGGACCGGGAAGACCAGATCAGAGAACAGCTTCCATTATTAAAACACCGCAAATCTGAAATGTATCATTTATAGGAGAACACATTTTTTTCGCAGACAGACCATAGATCAAACACATTTGTCAGATATAGTAATACCATCAACAAAAACAAAAGAAACAGAGAAAATTCAAAATATAAAGAACAGAGAGGTATTATTATGAAATATAAACATCTGGCAATGCTCATGGGAGTTATGATAACAGCAACGTCTGTGGGCTCTACGGCAACTGCGTTTGCGGCGGATAGCAAAACAGAAAGTACTCAGGATGCAGATGACACCACAGAAGATACAGCAGAAGCATCTGACGAGAAAGCAGACGACAGCAAAGAAGAAACAAACGAAAATGAAATTCTCGGAGAAGTAAAATCTGTAGAAGATGGAAAAATCACCATTGCAGTAGGAACCAGAAAAGAAATGAGCCAGCCTGGTGAACAGCCCCAGGGTGGCGAAAATAGCGAAGCGCCGGAGAAACCGGATGGAGATGATGCAAAGGCAGATGGCGATGCCAAAGGTTCTAAAGATGCAGACAGTGAAAAAACAGACGATGCCAGCACAGACGAGTCATCAGATACAGATGAAGAAACAGAAGATACTGAATCAACGGATGACGCATCCGCAGATAACACAGACAAAGGCGAAGCGCCAGATGGTAACGGTGATGGTCAGGGAGCTCCGGACGGAGAAGCACCATCCATGTTAAATCTGACAGGCGAAGAACAGGAAATCACAGTTACAGACAGCACAGTGATTACGAAACAGTCCATGGGCGGTGGTCAGGGAGCACCTGGTGGAGAGGCGCCGGAGAAACCAGACGGAGAAGCCCCGGATAGTAACGGTCAGGCACCAGATAGTGCAGGTCAGACCGAGGAGATTACATTAGATGACATCAAAGAGGGAGACGTAGTAGCTATCACATTAGATGACGACGGAAACGCAGCAACCATCACAGTCCAGTCCATGGATATGGGCGGCGGACAGGGTGGTCCTGGCGGCCAGGCTTCCGGTGTAGACAGCTACGATGCAGCAAATGAATACAGCGAAGATGAAACAGTCTCCGATACCTCTCTGGAATCTACAGGAACAGACGAAAATGCAGCACTTGTTTCCAATGGTGCAGAGGTTACCTTCAGCAATGACGCAATCTCAAGAACATCTTCCGACAGCCAGGGCGGTGATAACTCCAGCTTCTATGGTGTAGGTGCAGCAGTTCTTGCCACAGACGGAACTGCATATGTTAAAGGCAGTACAGTAACCACAGACAGCAAAGGCGGTGCAGGACTCTTTGCATACGGTGACGGAACTGTATATGCAGCAGATACAGATATCACCACACAGCAGGATACTTCAGGCGGAATCCACGCAGCAGGTGGCGGCAAGCTCTATGCCTGGGATCTGAATGTAGAGACAAATGGCGAATCCTCCGCGGCAATCCGCAGTGACAGAGGCGGCGGAACAATGGTAGTGGACGGCGGTACTTATACATCTAACGGGGTAGGCTCTCCTGCGGTTTACTGTACAGCAGATATTGCAGTCAACAATGCAGAACTGACAGCAAATGGTTCAGAAGCAGTCTGCATCGAGGGATTAAACTCTCTGAGACTCTACAACAGCAACCTGACTGGAAATATGAGTGATGATGATCAGAATGATACCACATGGACAGTCATTCTATATCAGAGTATGTCAGGTGATTCTGAAGTAGGTAACAGCACATTCCAGATGGATGGTGGAACGATCACATCCAAGAATGGTGGCTTATTCTATACAACAAATACAGAATGTACTATCACATTAAAGGACGTAGACATCACATACAATGATGACAATGAATTCTTCCTGCAGTGCACAGGAAACAACAACCAGCGTGGATGGGGCCAGAGCGGTGCCAACGGATCTGACTGCAACTTCACAGCAGACAGCCAGGATATGAAAGGGAATGTAATCTGGGATTCCATCAGTGACCTTGATTTCTATATGACCAACGGCAGCACACTGGAAGGTGCGTTTGTCAATGACGAATCCAACGCAGGAAACGGTGGAGACGGATATTGTAACGTAGTAATTGACAAAGATTCTACATGGACAGTAACCGGCGACAGCATCATCACATCCCTGTCAAACGCAGGAACCATCACAGATGCAGACGGCAAAACAGTCTCCATCGTAGGTACAGACGGAACAACTTATGTAGAGGGTGACAGTGACTACACAATCACAGTAGGCTCCTATCAGGACAGCGCAGATACATCTGCATCTACTACAGTCGATGACTGGTCCAGCTATGAGGTGGAAAGACCGGAATCTCTGTAAAGTAAAATTCAAGTAAAATGAGAAAAAACTCATTTCCAATGCATGAATAAGGTAGAAACAGATAATTAAGACAACAGCAATAAAATCAAAATGTAAAAAAATCACGGCGAACAGTCGTGATTTTTTTATGCGCATTTAACATTTATTTGCCAAAAATAAGATTGTTGGTGATGTCAAAAAGTTTTTATAATAATGCCAGAGCGTATTTGAAAAATCATTCCCGCAATCTGCATTTTTCAAACACACTCCAGTGTCAAATGCAAAAAGTCGGTGGACAGTGCAATGACAATAAAAAGCAATATAGTTAAAAAAGAGGAGAGAAATATCAATAATATGCAGAAAAATGTCGATGGACAATGCAATGACAATAAAAGCTCAAATAGAGGAGAGAGATATCAATATGCAGAACAATCTTGCATCAATGATAAAAGAAAAAAAACTGTTCCTTCTGGATATTGACGGAACTGTTGCTCTGGGAAGTGAACTTCTTCCGGGTGCAGCAGACTTTCTTCAGACAGTAAAAGAAAACGGTGGAATTTTCCGTTTTCTGACAAACAACTCGTCTAAAGCAGCCAGTGATTATGTAGAGCAGTTTCATGACTGGGGAATTGAAACTACGGAAGAGGAATTTATCACTGCAGGAACCTACGCCAGAGATTTCATGAAGAAATATTACGGAAACGAAAAAATCCTGGTAGCAGCTACCGAAACCTACTGCAGCGAACTGCGAAAAGCAGGTCTGAACATCACAGATCAGGCAGGAGATGATGTAGACTGCGTACTTTGCGCTTATGATACAGAGCTTACCTATGAGAAACTGGTTCAGGTCTGTAAACAGCTCACAGAGACAAAAGTTCCCTGGTTTGCAACAAATCCGGATCTGCGTTGCCCTATTGATTTCGGAATGATACCGGACTGCGGTTCCATCTGCCGGATGATTACGGCATCTGTTGGCAGAGAACCGGAATATATCGGCAAACCTGCACCCGGAATGGTATATGCCTGTCTGGAAGAAACAGGATGCACTCCGAAACAGACCCTGCTTATCGGTGACAGAATCTATACAGATATGGAATGCGGGAAACGGGCAGGCATTGACAGTTGTCTGGTGCTTACAGGCGAAGCCAGTGTAGAAGAATGGAAAAATGGTTTCCGGTGCCAGTCACTGGGGAAGCTTGCCGGATATTTTTCATAAAGATAACTGAAAAGGTATTGCCAAAGCAGCCCGACAAAAAAATATCAGTGAAAAATATTAATCGTAAAAGCAGGAGAGGAAAGGAAATCAAATGTCGGAAATCATATTAAGAGACATCTGCAAAAGCTATGAAAACGGCTTTCAGGCAGTAAAGAATTTTAATCTTGAAATAGAAAAAGGAGAACTGGTAGTTTTCGTTGGTCCGTCCGGATGCGGAAAGTCAACCACACTTCGAATGATCGCAGGACTGGAAGATATCAGCGACGGTGAATTATGGATCGGAGACAAACTGGTCAACTATCTGGAACCAAAAGAGCGCGACCTTGCAATGGTTTTCCAGAGCTATGCTCTCTATCCACAGATGAATATTTACGATAACATTGCTTTCTCTTTGCAGGTAAGAAAAGTACCGAAAAAAGAGATTGATAAAAAGGTTCATCATGTAGCAGAACTTCTGGGACTGGAAAATCTGCTGAAACAAAGACCAAAGAATCTTTCAGGTGGTCAGCGTCAGCGAGTAGCCATCGGAAATGCTATCATCCGTGAGCCGAAAGTACTTCTTATGGATGAGCCATTATCCAATCTGGATGCCAAACTTCGTACCCAGATGAGAGTAGAACTTGCAGGTATTCACAAAGCACTTGGGAACACCATTATTTACGTCACTCATGATCAGACAGAAGCAATGACTCTGGGAGACAGGATCGTAGTGATGAATCAGGGAGCAGTACAGCAGGCAGATACTCCGCAGAACCTGTATGCTTACCCAGTAAATCGCTTTGTTGCAGGATTCATCGGTTCTCCATCTATGAACTTTATCAAAGGTCTGGCAATGGAAAAGGTAGGAATCCCTACATTCCGTACAGAGAACGACGGAGACATCCCAATCCCGGATTTCTTATGGAAAATCCTGAAACGTCAGGGCTATGTTGGAAGAAACATTGAACTCGGAATCCGTCCGGAACATTTTCTGGAAAAACCCGCAGAAGCAGATACCAGAGGAGAGTGGAAAATGGAAGTCACAGTCACAGCCAGAGAACTGCTTGGGGCAGAAGTAATTCTTCATTTCAATCACGATGGTCAGGACTGCTGTGCAAAAGTTTCCGGTGACAGTCTGCTTGATAAAGGCGATAAAGTAACACTCTGGATCGACATGGCATACATTTCAGCATTTGATCTGGAAACTCAGGAGAATATCACTCTGAGAAAAGGGATGTTTTCATAAGCAATGATATTGTTCAAAAGTTCAATATAAAACTCATAAAAACAGGAAAGGTGTTCAATACATGAAGAAGTTAAAAAACACAGGTGCCTACGCATACCTGTTTCCAAGCTTTTTGATCTTTGGAATCTTCTTATTCTACCCGTTTTTTAAGACTTTATACTTAAGTCTTTTTAAAACGAATAAGATGGGACAGGCAAAACTATTCGTAGGACTTGGCAACTACAAAGAATTATTACAGTCATCCTCATTCTGGAACAGTCTGGCAGTTACCCTGATCTTTGTTGTGATCGTAGTTGCAGTCAGTATGATCCTGGGACTTACAACAGCAGTCCTCTGCAACAAAACATTTCCGGGAATCCGTTTTTTCAGTACTGCATATGCACTGCCAATGGCAATCGCATCCAGTTCAGCAGCAATGATCTTCAAGATCATGCTTCATCCATCCGTAGGAATCATCAATAAGATTTTTCATCTGGATATCAACTGGGTCAGTGATCCGAAATACGCACTGATCTGCGTAGCAGTTCTTACTGCATGGCTTAACAGTGGAATCAACTTCCTGTATTTTTCAGCAGGATTAAGTAACATTGATGAAACTATTTATGAACGAGCTTCCGTAGACGGCGCAAGTTCATTCCAGAAATTCTACCGCCTGACACTTCCGGGACTGGCACCAATGATGTTCTACACATTAGTGGTAAACATCATTCAGGCATTCCAGTCATTCGGACAGGTCAAGATTCTGACACAGGGTGGTCCCGGAGAATCCACAAACCTGATCGTGTATTCCATTTACAGAGATGCCTTCTTTAACTATCGTTTCGGAAGTGCAGCAGCCCAGTCAGTGGTACTTTTCCTGATCGTGCTGGTACTTACTCTGGTAATGTTTAAAATTGAGAAAAAAGGAGTGAAATATTAATGTCACAGTTAGGCAGCATCACTGCTGAAAAAGAAAAACAGATGGATCTGGAACGCCAGAGGTTTCAGGAAGTAAAAGCAAAAATGCTGGCGCAGCAGAAATATAAAAGAGCGGCCAGAACTGCCGGACACATTGTCTTAAATATTGTCGTGGCATTAATTGTTCTTCTGCCTCTTTTATATGCAGTAAGTATTGCATTTATGCCATCCGGTGAACTTTTTACTCTGGATATGAATATCCTGCCCAAACATCCGACATTGGAGAATTTCCGACAGGCACTGCAGAAGGTTCCACTGGTTCGTTTTGTAGTAAACTCTTTCCTGGTAGCAGGTCTCATCACTTTCGGACAGATCATTTCCTGTTCACTGGCAGCATTTTCCTTTTCCTTCATGGACTTCAAAGGAAAAAATGTGCTGTTTATGCTGGTGATGGCAACTATGATGATTCCGGGAGAGGCAACGATTATTTCCAATTACCTGACAGTCAGCGGATGGAACTGGCTGGATTCCTATCAGGTACTGATCGTGCCCTATCTCACATCTGCAATGGGAATCTTTCTGTTCAGACAGTTTTATCTTACATTTCCGATTTCGCTGTATGAATCAGCGAAGATTGACGGCTGCTCCAATCTGCGATTTATCTGGCAGATTCTGATGCCGCTGACAAAATCAGCAATGGGAGCTATGGCAGTGTACACATTTATTAATGCATGGAATATGTACATGTGGCCATTACTTGTGACAGGATCAGACAAGATGCGTACTGTACAGATCGGTATCGGTATGCTGGACAGCGTAGACTCCCAGTCTATTACATTGATGATCGCAGGCGTAGTACTGATTATCCTTCCGTCCATTTCCATATTCATTGCAGGACAGAAGCAGCTGATCAGAGGTATGTTCTCAGGTGCCGTAAAAGGCTGAGAAATAGAGAAAACAAAAACAAACAACATGAAAAGAAAGAGGTAAGTTATGAAGCGTAAACTCGCAGTATTATTAACCGCAGCAACAGTATTCAGCGCAATTCTTCCAACTACCTGCATGGCAGCAGAGAAAAAGGCAGACATTCCGGAGGGAACAACGATTTCATTCTGGCACGCAATGGGCGGTGTCAACGGGGAAGCACTGGACTATCTGGTAAATAAATTTAATGAAGAAAATGAATATGGAATTAAAGTGGATTCTCAGTATCAGGGAGAATATGACGATGAGATCAATAAGTTAAAAAGTGCCCAGCTTGGAAATATGGGAGCTGATCTGGTGCAGATTTATGATATCGGAACCCGTTTCATGATCGATTCCGGATGGGTGATCCCAATGCAGGACATGATTGACAGCGAAGGATATGATGTATCTGATCTGGAACCAAATATCACAGCTTATTATACAGTAGATGATAAATTATATTCCATGCCATTTAACTCCTCTACACCGATTCTTTATTACAACAAGGATATGTTTGACAAAGCAGGTGTGACAGAGGTACCTACAAGCCTTGAGGGAATCGCAGAGGTTGCAGATGACCTCGTAAACAAAGGCGGTGCGGGAGAAGCATTATCCATGGGAATCTATGGATGGTTTTTCGAAGAGTTTATGTGCAAACAGGGTCTGCCATATGTAGATAACGGAAACGGACGTGAGGCAGCAGCTACAAAGGTTGCATTCGATGAAAACGGAGGTGCACTGAATATTCTTAATGAGTGGAAGAAACTTTATGACGCAGGCTATGCACCAAACGTAGGAAGAGGCGGAGATTCTGGACTTGCAGATTTCTCTTCCGGAAAAGCAGCTATGACATTAGGTTCCACAGCGTCCCTGAAACAGATTCTGCAGGATGTAAACGGTTCCTTTGAAGTAGGTACCGCATACTTCCCATCCATTACAGATGATGATAAAGGTGGTGTATCCATCGGTGGTGCTTCTCTCTGGATGCTTGACAACCAGGATGATGCAAAGAAAGCAGCTACATGGGAATTTGTAAAATATCTGGTATCTGCGGAATCACAGGCATACTGGAATGCACAGACAGGATACTTCCCTGTAACAACAGCAGCACATGACGAGCAGGTATTCAAAGACAACATTGCAAAATACCCACAGTTCCAGACAGCCATTGACCAGCTTCATGATTCTGCACCGGAATATGCAGGTGCACTTCTCAGTGTATTCCCGGAAGCACGTGCGATTGTAGAAACAGAGATTGAGAATATGCTCAACGGAAAAGAATCTGCAGAGGATGCGGTGAGCAAAATGGCTTCTGATATGAACAAATCCATCGAAGATTATAACCTGCTGAATGAATAAAAATATTGATAACAGTACATTGAGAAGTGTTATAATCATTCACAGGAAAAATATTTATACTTAAATGAGGACAGGGGGCTGCGTATGCGGTTCCCTGTTTATGAAGATTTACGGTAATTTCCACAATATGACAGCCTGGCTGTCCGGGTATTTTGCAAAAAAGCGGAGATGGAAAAGGTGAAATATATTATTGGGGGAGTATTGTAAATGAATTTTATATAAGAGAGGCATATAGAAATGACAGAAACAACAAAGAGAACAACAAAAGTATGGGCACACAGGGGTGCCAGCGGATACAGACCGGAGAACACTCTGGAAGCATTTGAACTTGCCATCAGACAGGGCGCAGATGGAATCGAACTGGATGTACATACTTCCGCAGACGGCGAACTCATCGTTATGCACGACGAAAACGTAGACCGCGTCACAGACGGGACCGGACTGATCAAAGATATGACACTGGCTCAATTGAAAGAATTAAAAGTCAGTACACCCGCAGAACCATCGGGAATTTATCACATTCCAACTCTGGCAGAAGTACTGGAGCTCATGCGCACCACAGATATGATGGTAAACATCGAACTAAAGAACAGCATCTGCTTCTATCCGGGAATGGAAGGGAAAATCCTGAAACTGGTAAAAGAAATGAACATGGAAGACCAGCTGATCTATTCCTCCTTTAACCATTACAGCCTGTTACAGTTAAAACAGCTGAATGACCATGTACAGACCGGAATCCTTTTCAGTGACGGATGGGTAAATCCAGCCATGTACGCCAAAAATCTCGGAATCAACGCCGTACATCCTGCAGTTTATCACCTGAAATACCCACAGTTCATAGAAGAAGTCAAACGTGCCGGACTGAAAATGCACGTATGGACTGCCAACAAACCAGAACACATCCAGCTGGTAAAAGACGCAGGTGCAGAAGCAGTCATTACCAATTATCCGGACAGAGCGATTGAGATTATAGAGAAATAAAAAATTCCTGCCTGTTCATATGAAACTGTCATATGTTCAGGCAGGATTCTTTCTTGTATCATTATATAGATATTGTGGATTTTCAGAGTTTTCTGCTGCTATTTGAAAACCATTTCAGAAATTATTTCTGCAGTTTCTTAGCATGCTCAGATTTCGGCTCACAGGTAAGTTCAACACCCAGCTTACGGAACTCCAGGATATCCACCTGAGACAGAAGTACGGAAGTATGAACCTGGCAGCCTTTTAATTTCGGAATCTGCTGCAGGGCTAGCTTCGCATCTTCATTATCTGCGGCACTGATGGAAAGCGCGATCAGAGTTTCATCAGAGTGAAGTCTTGGATTTTTGCTTCCAAGGTATTCTGTCTTGAGCGCCTGGATCGGTTTTAATGCTTCCGGAGAGATAACATGTTTGTCATGATCGATTCCTGCCAGTTCTTTCAGTGCATTCAGAAGCAGTGCTGAAGATGCACCAAGAAGTTCAGAGGTCTTACCTGTAACAATACGTCCGTCAGGAAGTTCCATGGCAGCAGCAGGTGCACCTGTTTCTTCTTCACGTTTCAGTGCTGCAGGAACCACCTTGCGTTCTTCGATGGTCACATGAGCCTGTTTCAGCAGAAGCTCAATCTTATAAACTTCTTCTTCGCGGCCTGTTCCGCGAACCAGAGCTTCCATGCTCTTATAATATCTGCGGATGATCTCCTGACGTGCAGCTTCCTTGCAGACTTCATCATCAACGATGCAGTTACCGGCCATATTAACGCCCATATCTGTGGGAGATTTGTAAGGGCACTCGCCCATGATTTTTTCAAACATAGCCTGAAGAACAGGGAAAACTTCAACGTCACGGTTGTAGTTAATAGTAGTCTCACCATATGCTTCCAGATGGAACGGGTCGATCATGTTCACATCATTTAAGTCAGCAGTAGCTGCTTCATATGCCAGATTTACCGGATGCTTCAGCGGGATATTCCAGATTGGGAAAGTTTCAAATTTGGCATATCCTGCCTTGACACCGCGCTTGTATTCATGGTAAAGCTGAGAAAGGCAGGTGGCCATTTTTCCGCTTCCGGGTCCTGGAGCAGTGATGACAACCAGTGGTCTTGTTGTTTCGATATAATCGTTCTTGCCATATCCCTCATCACTTACAATAAAGGAAGTATTATTCGGATAACCCGGGATCAGATAAAGCACGTATACTTTGATTCCAAGCTTCTCCAGACGTTTCTTAAACGCATCTGCGCTTTCCTGTCCGGAATACTGGGTGATGCAGACACTTCCGACATAGAGTCCGCGCTCGGTAAATACTTCCATAAGGCGGAGTACATCTTCATCATAAGTGATACCCAGGTCACCTCTGACTTTATTTTTATCAATATCAGCAGCGCTGATTACAATAACGATCTCTGCCTGATCAGAAAGCTGCATCAGCATACGCAGTTTGCTGTCCGGCTCAAATCCCGGAAGAACTCTGGAAGCATGGTAGTCATCAAAAAGCTTGCCGCCAAATTCCAGATAAAGTTTGTTTCCAAACTGGTTAATACGTTCCCGAATATGTTCGGACTGCATTTTCAGATACTTGTCGTTGTCAAATCCTATCTTCATTTGTTCATTTCCTTTCCTCATCACATTTTTAGTACTGCTCATTTAGAATATCCCGTGACATACAGCGCAAATTTATGCGGTCAGCATAAATTCTGTGTATTGCGGAGTGCATTAGCGGGAACGAAGTGAGCAGTAATCAGTTTGTCAATAGTATACTACAAATAAAGCCATTTGTAACAGGTGAATTTGTAAAACTTCATATAAATTTTATAGGGTTTATAGAAAGATATGCACAACCGGACACAATTTTCACAATCTCGCAGTTGATTTATACCCGAATTCTCTTTATAATAAGAACGATAACGTTTAGGAGGAATGAAATGGATAATCATATGGATAACAATCCGAATGGCAATCGTCCTGATAATAATAAAGGTCCGGGCAGACAGGACCCGAACAAGAATCATCAGTCGATACTGGCCTTTCTGGTATGCCTCCTGGTAACTCTGGTATGTTTCGCCATGTTTACCAATATGCTCAAGGATAATTCGAGTGAGATCACTTATGATAAATTTATTGAGATGGTAGATGATGGAGATGTGAAAGAGGTTACGCTTCAGTCAAATACACTGACGATCACGCCGAAACATCAGTCATCAGGATTTTCAGAAGAAGTTTATTATGCCAATCAGATGGAGTCAGTAGATAAGCTGACGGAGAGACTTGAGGGAACAGGAATCAAGTTTGAGTATAAGAAGCCGGATGCAGCAGGGGAAATTATTTCTATGCTGGTCAGTGTACTTCTGCCAACGATTCTGCTCTTTGTACTTCTGACGGTATTTATGCGCCGCATGAATAAGGGCGGCGGAATGATGGGCGTTGGAAAGAGCCGCGCCAAAGCCTACATTCAGAAAGATACAGGAATTACTTTCAGGGATGTGGCAGGGCAGGATGAGGCCAAGGAATCACTGCAGGAGGTGGTGGATTTCCTGCATAATCCCGGCAAATATACCACCATCGGAGCGAAGCTGCCGAAAGGAGCTTTGCTTGTAGGACCTCCGGGAACCGGTAAAACACTTCTGGCAAAGGCAGTAGCAGGAGAGGCACATGTGCCGTTTTTCTCTCTGTCAGGTTCTGAGTTTGTGGAGATGTTTGTAGGTGTGGGTGCATCACGTGTCCGCGATCTCTTTGAGGAAGCAAAGAAGAATGCACCATGTATCATTTTTATTGATGAGATTGATGCAATCGGAAAGAGCCGAGATTCTCATTATGGCGGCGGCAATGATGAGCGTGAGCAGACCCTGAACCAGCTTCTTGCGGAAATGGACGGATTTGACACTTCAAAGGGACTTCTGATCCTGGCTGCTACTAACCGTCCGGAGGTTCTTGATCCGGCACTTCTTCGTCCGGGACGTTTTGACAGACGTGTCATTGTGGACAGACCGGATCTGAAGGGAAGAATCGAGATCCTGAAGGTTCATGCAAGAAATGTACATCTGGATGAGACTGTTGATTTTGAGAACATTGCACTTGCAACTTCCGGGGCAGTGGGTTCGGATCTGGCTAATATGATCAACGAGGCTGCTATCCTTGCTGTTAAGAGTGGACGCAGCGCAGTATCCCAGAAAGATCTTCTCGAAGCTGTTGAAGTAGTTCTGGTAGGTAAAGAGAAGAAGGACAGGATCCTCAGTGCACAGGAGCGCAGGATCGTATCCTATCATGAGGTAGGACATGCACTGGTAAGCGCCCTGCAGAAAGATGCAGAGCCTGTACAGAAGATTACTATTGTGCCGAGAACAATGGGGGCACTTGGTTATGTAATGCAGGTACCCGAGGAGGAGAAATATCTCAATACAAAGAAGGAACTGGAAGCAATGCTTGTGGGATATCTTGGCGGACGCGCAGCAGAGGAACTGGTATTTGATACTGTCACAACCGGGGCAGCCAATGATATTGAGCAGGCTACCAAGGTGGCAAGAGCCATGATCACACAGTACGGTATGTCCGACAAGTTCGGACTTATGGGTCTGGCTACACAGGAGAATCAGTATCTCAGCGGAAGAACAGTGTTAAACTGTGGCGATGACACTGCCACAGAGGTTGACCATGAGGTAATGGTACTTCTCCATAATTCTTATGAGGAAGCCAAGAGACTGATCGGCAGTCACAGAGAAGCACTTGATAAGATTGCTGCTTATCTGATCCGCAGGGAAACCATTACAGGTAAGGAATTTATGAAGATTTTCCATGCGGTAGAGCGTGGAATCGAGATTCCGGAAAATCTGGATGATCTGGTAATTCCGGAGGAAAAACAGAATACAGTAACGCTGGATAAGCCAGAGATTCAGTGATACAATAACAGAGTCGGAAATGAAATAATTTCCGGCTCTGTTTTCATACCACGGGAAATTACGATGTAATATCTCATGGATACGAAAAGCATTCAGGGCAGGATTTTTTGTATAGAGGAGAGTTTATGTTTCAGATAGAAGAAGAACTGAAAAAACTTCCGGGTAAGCCTGGGGTTTATATTATGCATGGGGAGAAGGACGAGATCATCTATGTTGGAAAAGCCGTCAGTCTGAAAAACAGGGTGCGTCAATATTTCCAGAGCAGCAGAAATAAGGGTGCAAAGATTGAACAGATGGTTACCCATATCACCAGATTTGAGTATATTATCACAGATTCGGAACTGGAAGCCCTTGTGCTGGAGTGCAATCTGATCAAGGAGCACAGACCGAAATATAATACCATGCTCAAAGATGATAAGAGTTATCCGTTTATCAAAGTCACAGTAAATGAGGAATATCCCAGAGTTCTTTTTGCCAGAAGAATGAAGAAAGACAAGAGCAAGTATTTTGGACCATTTACAAGTTCAGGAGCGGTAAAGGATACGATAGACCTGCTTCAGAAAATGTATCACATAAGAAATTGCAATAAGTCAATAGTTACGGATGATACACTGACAGCTGATGGTGAACATAAGCAGGTGCCCAAAATAAATGGAAGACCGTGCCTTTATTATCATATAGGACAGTGTGATGGGGCTTGTCAGGGCTACATTTCAAAAGCAGATTATAGAGAAAATATAAATAAGGCTATAAAGAAAGTCGGCGAGGACTTCGAGAGAATGAAGTTCAATACGGCTATTGCAACTATGATGAGTCTTGTAAATGATTTTTCAAAGAAAGGCAGTGTAACAAAGGGCGAATATAAGACGCTTATTACACTTCTAAACCCTGTTGCACCTCATATGACAGAAGAATTGTGGCTGACTTACGGTAACGGCGAACTTCTTTCACTTCAGCCATGGCCGAAATATGACGAGGGCAAGACTGTTGATGATGAAATTGAAATCGTTGTACAGATTAACGGTAAAATTAAGGATAAACTTATGATTCCGGCAGGTCTTGATAAGGACGGCACACAAGAGGCTGCAATGAATACCGAAAAGATAAAAGGACTTATCGAGGGCAAGAACGTTGTCAAGGTGATTGCAGTACCGGGTAAACTTGTTAATATAGTTGTGAAATAAAAACAGAGAACGTGGAGGGTGTTGCGGTGCGACCCTCTTTTGTGAGGGATTGGAATGGATAGTTTAATTTACAGTCTTAATGCGACACTTCCCGTATTCCTTGTTATAGTGGTCGGATACGTTCTGAAACAGATAGGAATTCTAAATGACGGATTTGTTAAGACGGCGAATAAGTTTAACTTTGTTGTGACGTTGCCGGTGTTGTTGTTTGTTGACTTGTCAACAACCGATATAATCGGCGATTTTGATATTAAATATGTTTTGTATTGTGCATTGGTTACGACGGTGGCATTTTTCGGATTGTGGATTGCGGCAAAGTTTTTGATTAAAGATAAAAAGATAGTGGGTGAGTTTGTACAAGCAGGTTATCGCAGCAGTGCGGCGATATTGGGTGTTGCGTTTATTCAAAATATATACGGCGACAGCGGAATGGCGCCTGTTATGATTATCGGCTGTGTACCGCTTTTCAATATATTTGCGGTGCTTGTTTTGACTTTTGAGGGGGAAAAGGACGGCGACGGCAAAGGCAATATTATAAATTCACTTATTAATATTGTTAAAAATCCTATTATAATAGGTATTGTTTTGGGTGTTGCGGCGTCACTTTTGAAAATTGATTTTCCCGAAATAATCGATAAAACATTAGCATCGCTTGCAAAAATGGCATCACCGCTTGCACTTATAACAATCGGTGCGGGCTTTGAGGGACGAAAAGCGATAGCGAACATTAAGCCGACAATAGCGGCAACTATGATTAAACTCGTTGTCCTGCCGGCGGTATTTTTGCCGATTGCGATAAAGCTCGGTTTCCGTGACCAAGCACTTGTTGCACTTATTATAATGCTTGGCTCACCGACAACTCCGTCAAGCTATATTATGGCTAAAAATATGGGGCACGAGGGCGTGCTCACATCAAGCGTGGTCGTTGCAACGACGCTTATGTCGTCATTGTGCCTTACATTTTGGATTTTTGTTGCGAGGTACTTCGGATATATAATATAAAGAGAACGGCAGGCGACAACTTGTCGCCTGCCCAAAAATCACATCTTACGATGTAATTTTCGGAGCTGTCGTCAGGCTCTTTAAGTTCGTTTCCACGCATACGGTGAAAACAATATAAGTATCGGATAAAATTCAAGTCTGCCTACAAGCATACCTATTGACATCGCTATTTTTGACAATGCCGAGAAATCGGCAAAACTGCCTGTCGGACCTACCAATCCCAATCCCGGACCAATGTTGTTCATAGTCGCAATTACGGCAGTAACCGTTGTTGTAAAGTCCTTATTATCAAAGCTGATAAGAAGAATTGACACAGCCGCAAACAACATATATACAACGAAATATCCCAACACACCGTTTACAATATTCTTTTCAACCGTTTTGCCGTCAACCTTAACCGAAAATATACTTCGCGGACTTACCGCTTTTTTTATTGAGTGAGTGGCTGTTTTCATAAGTATAATAAATCTTGTAACTTTCATACCGCCGCTTGTTGAGCCTGCACACGCGCCGACTACCATCAATAATACAAGTATAATCTGCGAAAGCATAGGCCAACGCACAAAGTCGGCAGTTGAATATCCCGTCGTTGTCATAATTGACGACACTTGGAAGAATGAATATCTGAACGCTCTGCCAAATCCGTGATACATAGGCATAATATTAAGTGCAATAATTACCGTTGCACCTATCATCATTCCTATATACCACTTAACTTCGTCATTACTCTTTATCTGCGAGAATTTTCTTGCAATTATCAAGAAATACACGTTAAAATTCAATCCGAACAACATCATAAATATACCGATAACATAATCGATATATGCACTGTTATAATACGCAACGGAACTATTCTTTATTCCGAAACCGCCTGTACCGGCTGTGCCGAACGTATGGAGCAAGCTGTCAAATACAGGCATACCGCCGAACAGCAAAAGCACAAATTCAATGACCGTAAGCGCTATATATATTCCGTAAAGTATTCTAAGTGAAAACTGCCATCTGCTTGCAAGTTTGCCTACAACAGGTCCCGGCATTTCCGCTCTCATCATATGAGTTGTTCTTGTATCCTTTGACGAAAAAATCGCCATTGCAAACGCAAGTACACCCATACCGCCGAGCCAATGAGTAAAACTTCGCCAAAAAAGCAAGCTCTTGTCAAGTGCCTCGACATTTGTAAGTATAGATGAACCGGTTGTTGTAAAACCTGACACCGTTTCAAAAAAACTGTCCACAAAACTCGGTATCTGACCGCTGATATAAAACGGCAGACAACCGATTATTGATATTACAATCCAGCCTATCGCAACGATAAACATTCCGTCACGTCCGTAAAGGCTTTTATTTTTAGGTGCTTTTGCAGATACACAAAGTCCGATTAATACGGATATTACTATCGGTATTACATACGCCAAAGCTATTGACTCACCGTAAAGCAAAGACAATCCCAAAGGTGCAAGCATTGTTGCCGCAACGGCTACAAGTATTCGTCCTACGGAATATGCTATCATCCTATAATGCATATCTTTTCCTTTCGTAACCGCTATGCAAGTATATCGCCGAGTGTGGCAATATGATGCGTTGTCATAATCACAACCGTATCACCGACTTCAAGTTTACTTTCACCGTCCGGCAGCATAATCTTGTTATTTCTGAGAATTGCCGCAATCAAAGCATTACGTTTCATCTTAATCTGTGAAAGTGACTTTGAAGTAAGCTCGGATTCTCTTGTAACTCTGAATTCCATAGCTTCAGCTTTATTGTTTACTATTCGGTAAAGAGTTCTCATTTCCGTATCCTTTGCCGATTTCATAGCTCTTGCATAACCGATTATAATATTCGCGGTTATGTTTTTAGGCGTAACGATACTGTACACGCCTGTGTTTTCCATAAGCTCCGCAAACGAAAGACGGTTTACCTTTGTTACTATCTTATCGACAAATCTTGACTGCGAATACATTGATATAATCATATTTTCTTCGTCAATACCCGTCAGTGCAACAAGCGAATCAACTCTGTCAATGCCCTCTTGTGCAAGAACGTGCTTATCTGTTCCGTCGGCACACACAATATCAGCTTTCGGCAAATGCTCGGTCAATTCCTTACATCTGTTCATATTGTGTTCTATAATTTTAACCCTTATGCCGCTTTCAAGAAGCTGTTTCGCAAGATAAAACGATATTCTTCCGCCGCCGATTATAATTGCGGTTTTAACCTTCGTGTTTATAACACCTATCTCACGCATAAATTTCGCAACATCTCTGTGAGATGCGGTTATGTGAAGTTTATCTCCGCTTTCGATAACAAAATCACCGTTCGGAATATACACCTCATTATCGCGTTGCACCGCACATATAAGAAGTTTTATCTTAAACTTTTTGTATATCTCAAAAATAGTTTTTCCGCAAAGTGCATTATCCGAACTGATGTTAAATTCAATAAGTTCAATTCTGCCTTTTGCGAAAGTTTCTGTTTTAATTGCGGCAGGGAAACGAAGTATTCTCGATATTTCGCAAGCAGTTGCATATTCGGGATTTACTATAAGATTTATTCCGAGAGCGTTACGCATAAAATCAAGCTGTTTAAAATATTCTCTGTTTCTCACTCTTGCAACACATCTGTCCGCACCGAGTTTTTTAGACATAACGGTGCAAAGTGCGTTAAATTCGTCATTTTCCGTAACGGCAATAAATATGTCCGCCTTGTTAGCCTCCGCCTCGCGCAAAGTTTCAAGGTCAGTACCGCTCCCGCATACGCACCTTACATCATAATCATCTTGAATTCGGTCGCAGATTTCACTTTTAATATCAATAAGAACTACGTCGTCGCCCTCATAATTAAAATCCTCTACAAGCTTTCTGCCGACCTTACCGCCACCTACTACGATGACATTCATTTTTCTTCTCTTTTCTCCCGTGTCATAAGCAATAATACCGCTTCTCTTGCATTTCTGCCATTGTACAAAATATTATAAGCTTCTTCAACAATAGGCATTTCAACATTATATTTGTGTGCCATTTCATATGCCGCCGTTGCAGTGTTTACACCCTCAACAACCATATGAACACTTTCCAAAGTTTCCTTTAAACTCTTGCCTTGACCCAACAGTATTCCGGCACGTCTGTTTCTCGAATGCATACTTGTGCAAGTAACAATCAAATCACCTACACCGCTAAGTCCCATAAATGTCTTTTCATTTGCACCCATAGCCTTGCCGAGTCTTGCAATTTCAGCAAGACCTCTTGTCATAAGTGCCGCTTTTGTATTGTCGCCGTAACCAAGTCCGTCACTTATTCCCGCACAAAGTGCGATAACGTTTTTAAGTGCTCCGCCAAGTTCAACACCTATTATATCGGTTGAAGTGTACACTCTGAACATATCTCCCATAAACACGTCTTGAATAAATTTAGCCGTATCAATATGCTCCGACGCAACAACATTTGTTGTAGGAAGTCCTCTTGAAACCTCCTCTGCGTGTGAAGGACCGCTCATAACAGATATATCCGCCTGCGGAATTTCTTCTTTATACACCTGTGAAAGACGTAAAAGTGTACCTTCTTCAAGTCCCTTTGATATATTTACTATTTTCTGTCCCTCTTTAACGTGCGGCGAAAGCTGTTTCGCCGTTGTTCTCGTTGCCGGTGACGGTGCGGCTGTTATAATAAGCTCCGCTCCGTCTGTACATTCAGCCATATCGTGACTGCAATAAATTGTATCCGGAAATTTAACTCCCGGCAAAAATTCTTTGTTTTCTCTGTCTTTTTTCAGTCTGTCCGTTTCTTCCTGTATCCACGACCATAAATATACATTATGTCCTCTTGAAGATAAAAGTATCGCTATGGCAGTTCCCCAACCGCCTGAGCCAATTACTGCAATTTTCATTTTACTTCTCCTTTTTTTGCTCCAAGTTTGTTTTCCGTACCGCTAAGTAATCTCTTTATATTTGCATGATGTCTTGCTATTAAAAGTCCGCCGATAATAACAACGCACATAAGCTGAATTGCATCAACGCTCTTTGTAACAATCATTTTAACGATTTCTATAACTATGTACATTGCACCGCCCAAGATTGAACCGAGCGATACATACCTTGTTACTGCCATAACCGCTATTGCAACGACAGCCACAATAAGTCCGACTTTCCAGTCAAGCATTAACACAACACCCAGCGAAGTCGCAACGCCTTTGCCGCCTTTAAATCCGAAGTAAAGCGGAAAATTATGACCGAGAATTACGCATACACCTGCGATATAGCTTATAACAGGATATATTTCATCTGTACCCGCAATATTTTTTACAAGTCTTGATAAAAGTATCACGACTATGCCTTTTAACACGTCAAGCAACAGTGTTATAACACCCATTTTCTTGCCGTATGTTCTTAGCATATTCGTTGCACCCGCATTTCCCGAACCGCTTTCACGGATATCCTTACCGCTCAGCATTTTTGAAAGCAGTATAGAAAAATTAACCGAACCGATTAAATATGATACTATCGCCGTCAAGGCAATTATTAAATATGTCATAACTCTCTCCCATTACATCTTCTTTTCATTTTTCTCTCTTACGATAAACTTTATAGGTGTTCCCTCAAAACCAAATGCCTCGCGCACTTGATTTTCGATAAATCTCAAATACGAATAGTGGAACAAATCCTTTGAATTTGCGAACAAAATAAATGTCGGCGGTGCTGTTGCAGCCTGTGTACCGTAGTAAACCTTTAAACGTCTGCCCTTGTCTGACGGCGGCTGTTGCTTTGCCATTGCTTCGTTTAAGACGTCGTTAAGCATACCGGTTGTAATTCTTCTCTTGTGCTGATCATTTACTTTCTTGATAAGTTCCAAAAGCTTGTCAACTCTCTGACCTGTCTTTGCACTGATGAATATAATTTCCGCATAAGACATAAACGCAAATTCTTCACGCACACGCATTGTAAAGTTTTTCATAGTCTTTGTGTCTTTAGAAACAATATCCCACTTATTAACCGCAAAAATACAAGCCTTACCCTGCTCGTGAGCATAGCCGGCAACCTTTGTGTCCTGTTCTGTAATACCCTCGTTTGCGTCAATCATAATAACGCACACGTCACTTCTGTCAACCGCCGCAAGCGAACGTACAACACTGTAACGCTCTACGTTTTCGTCAATCTTACCGCGTTTTCTCATACCGGCGGTATCGATAAACAGATACTTGTCACCGTTCTTTTCGTAATGTGAGTCGATTGCGTCACGCGTTGTTCCTGCGATGTTACTTACAATAACTCTGTCCTCACCCAAAATTTTATTTATAAGCGACGATTTACCTGCATTCGGTTTACCGATTACCGCAACTTTAATTTCGTCCTCGTCATCTGACGTATCTGCGTCCTCAGGGAACAAGTGAGTAACTTCGTCAAGCAAATCACCTACACCCAAACCGTGAGTTGATGAAATAGCAATCGGATCGCCAAGTCCCAAATTATAAAATTCATAAAATTCAAACGGCGGATCGCCTGTATTGTCAACCTTGTTTACGGCAAGCACAATCTTTTTCTTCGCCTTTAAAAGCATTTGTGCAACGTCCTGATCATTTGCCGTAACACCGTCTTTTACGTTTGTCATAAGCACAACAACATCTGCCATTTCAATGGCAAGCTGTGCCTGACGGCGCATTTGTACAAGTATTTCGTCCTTTGACGCAGGCTCGATACCGCCTGTATCGATAAGCGTAAAGTGCTTGTCAAGCCACACTGCGTCAGAATAAATTCTGTCACGCGTTACACCCGGTGTGTCCTCTACTATACTTATTCTCTTTCCTGTTATCTTATTAAACAAAGTCGATTTTCCGACGTTCGGTCTTCCGACTATCGCTACCAATGGTTTCATATTCTTCTCCTTTAAAATTCAAGTTCTTCTCCCAAGATTTTCTCAATAAATTCATATCCGTCATTTATGACAGGCTCTATCTTCACATTCAACGCTTTTTCAACGTCTGATACAGTCAAATCATCAAGGAAAATCCCGTCTTCATCTCTCAGCATACTGTGCGGAATAAGCATTATATCTCCTATAGGCTTGTCTTTAAGCTGGTCGATTATATCTCCGCCCGTGACAAGTCCCGAAACGTTTACGCCTCCGCCGAAAAAGTTATTTTTTATCGCATAAACAGTTATCTTTACGTCTGTCTTTTCCATAAGACGTTCCGACAAACCCGTTATAAAAGATGCCGCCGCCTCACCCGTTACAAGAGTTACATTTCTGTCATACTTTTTGTTTTTCACAAGTTTAATTGCCGAATCAAATTCTTCTGCCATACTGGCAATCAATCCTACACCGTTTTCAAGCTGCGGAAAACCCTCATACACTTCTGCGTCAGGTATAGGCAATTCCGCATTCAAATAAAATTCGTCAGAAAGATAAATTAGCCTTGTTCCAAG
>ERZ773210.1341-NODE-1341-length-24653-cov-5.890479_pt1 | contig 24653 bp, 23 predicted proteins | sample MGYA00580528_ERZ773210 | MGnify/ENA primary metagenome ERZ773210 (study PRJEB29015, sample SAMEA2737769) | human gut metagenome | biome: human gut; feature: human-associated habitat; material: faeces | place: China | collected 2012 ...
GCGGCTGATTTTTTGTGTTTATGCACTTAATAGAACGTGGCCACCGGTTCCTCCGGTTTTTCGACCTCCTGCACGGACAGCACCGTGAGCACCGGGCCTTTTCGGCCGTAGGCGCGGTGGAACTTGTAGTCCAGCCGGGCCGTGATGATCGCCCACTCGTCGTTGCGGATCTCGTCGGCGTGCTCCCACACGCACACGACGCCCGCGAACTGAATGTCCTGCACGCAGCAGGTCATAATGTGGCGGCCGGCGATAAAGCAGCCCTTCGGCACGTTCTTGCGCACGAGGCAGCGGCACTTGACCTCGATGGTCTTGCCGTCGTATTTCTTTGGCTCCTCGGACATGTCGCGGTACCAGAGGGCGAAGTCGCGGTCCTCGATCTCGATGACCGGCGCGTCAACGTCAAACGGCAGCGGGTCCTCGATGTCGTCATACACGACCTTGCCGTCGGTGTACTCATACGCGATGTCGCAGCGGCGGGAGATGGCGCGGATGATGCGGTGCATCTCCATGCGGTCCATGCTGTCGTTGTAGCGGTTGAGCACGACAAGCTCGGCGCTCTTGAGCTTATCGACCGTGAGCTGGCGCATATTCGCATTGTAGCTCACGAACGTCGTCGCATCGCAGAAGAGGAACTCCTGCGCGACCGCCCAGTTTTCCGGCAGGCTGCCGTAGAGCGAGTCGAGCATCCACATGCCGTTATACTCCACGAGCACGCGCTCGGGGTGCAGCTCGTCCTGCAGCGCGAGCAGATAGTCGCGCGTGAGGTCGGACTCCTCGTCGACATTGCGCACGTAGACATTTCCGGCGCAGAACCTGTCCGGCTCGTAGACCTCCTCGCCGTCCTCGCACAGCAGCAGCAGCGTGCGCTCACCCTTGTGGAAGCGGTTGTCCTCGAGCGTCTCCTGAATGAACTTCGTTTTGCCGGCCTCGAGGAATCCGGTGAAGAGGTAGACCGGAACGTCCGGCGCCTGCTGTTTTTTATCAGCCAATGTGGAACAGCTCCTTCAGCGCATCCTCCGCCAGATGCGAACCGATCACGCACACGCGGCCGGTGACCTGCGCGCTGCCGCGGCGGACATCGGACTCGCCGGGCACATAGTCAAAGTGGATCCAGCCGCCGTCGGTCGCGGGCACGATGCCCTTGGCGCGCAGGACGATGCCGTAGCGGTGCTCGTTGATGAGCGCGTCGAGCGCGGTGCGGATCTCGTCATCGGTGTACTTGCGCGGCGTCTCCGTGCCCCAGCTCGTGAACACCTCATCGGCGTGGTGATGATGGTGGTCATGATCGTGGCCGCAGCAGTGGTCGTGGTCATGGTCGTGATGATTATGGTCGTGATTGCAGCAGTGGTCATGGTCATCGTGGTCATGATGATGCTCATGCTCATGCTCATCGTCATCATCTTCGTCATGGTCATGATGATGGCCGCAGCAGCAGGCGTGATCGTCATCGTCATGGTCATGATGATGGTGTTCATGCTCGTCCTCGGCGGCCTCGGCCTGCAGGTGCTCGAGCTCGGCCGAGAGCGTGTCGCGGCGCTCCATCGTCTGGAGGATCTGCTTGCCGTCGAGCTCCGTCCAGGGCGTTGTCACGATGGTCGCGGTCGGGTTCTTCTCACGCAGCAGCGCCACGGCGGCGTCGAGCTTCTCGGGGCGAATGCCCTCGGTGCGCGAGAGGATGATGGCGCTCGCGTTCTCGACCTGGTTGTTGAAGAACTCGCCGAAGTTCTTCATGTACATCCTGCACTTGTTGGCGTCGACCACGGTCGTGAAGCCGTTGAGCACCAGCTCATCGGACTGCACGCCCTGCACCGCGCGGATGACGTCGCTGAGCTTGCCGACGCCCGAGGGCTCGATGAGGATGCGGTCGGGATGAAACTGCGCCAGCACCTTCTGCAGCGCATCGGCAAAGTCACCCACGAGGCTGCAGCAGATGCAGCCGGAGTTCATCTCGTTGATCTGTACGCCGGAGTCCTTGAGGAAGCCGCCGTCGATGGCGATCTCACCGAACTCGTTTTCGATCAGCACGATCTTTTCACCCGTGTACGCCTCGGCAATCAGCTTTTTGATCAGCGTGGTCTTGCCGGCACCGAGAAAACCGGAGAAAATATCAATTTTTGTCATAAAAGAAAGCACTTCCTGTCTGGGGTCGCACCCCAAAATTTTGTCCATTATTATAGCACATATTTGTGAACGAAACAAGTCCGGCGCGTCGAGAAGACGGCGTTGCGTTTTTGCTGCCGCTGCGGTAAAATGACGGCATGAAACGAAATGATTTTTGGACAACTGCAAAACAAAATTGGCGCGCACTCGTCTACCTGCTCGTGCTCACGGTGCTGGCGGTCGTGCTCGTGGTCATATGCGTCCGGCGCGGACAGGATGCCGCGCAGCCCTCGCCCACGCCGCGTACCTCGGCCGAGGTGCGCAAGGATGCGGCGCAGACGCTGCTCGACGGCATGACCACGCACGAGAAGATCTGCCAGCTGCTGATCGTACACCCGGAGGCGCTCACCGGTGGCGGCACCGTCACGGGCATGACGGACGAACTCGCCGCTGCGCTGCGTGCCTACCCCGTCGGCGGTCTGCTGCTCTCGGCGGGGAACATGACCTCCGGCGAGCAGCTTGCAGCGCTCACCGCTGCGCTTTCGAACGGGGGCAAAACGGCGCCGCTCATCTCGGTCGACGAAGAGGGCGGCCGCGTCGCGCGGCTGATGAACACCGTCGGCACGACGAAGCTCGGCAGCATGTACAGCTACCGCGCACAGGGTACGCAGGGCGCGCACGACAATGCGCAGACCATCGCGCGCGACATCGCGGCCTACGGCTTCAACACGGACTTTGCGCCCGTGGCCGACGTCTGGACGAACAAGCGCAGCAACGCCATCGGCGACCGCGCCTACAGCGACGACTATGACGAGGCGGCAGATCTTGTCGCCACCGCCGTCAAGGGCTTTCACGACGGGGGCGTCATCTGCTGCCTGAAGCACTTCCCCGGTCACGGCAGCACAAAAACCGACTCACATGACGGCGCCGCCACGGTCGACAAGACGCTACCGCAGCTGCGGCAGGAGGATCTCAAGCCGTTTATGTCCGGCATCGCCGCCGGAGCGGACATGGTCATGGTCGGGCATCTGACCGTGCCGACGATGGACGATGTGCCCGCCTCCGTGTCGCACAAGATCGTCACGAATCTGCTGCGCTACGACCTCGGCTTTCGCGGCGTGATCGTCACGGACGGGCTGCAGATGCAGGCGCTCGCGCAGTACACAGACGGAGAAAAGGCCGTGCTTGCGCTCGCCGCCGGAAACGATATGCTGCTCGAGATCAGCGACGTACCCGGCACGGTCGCGGCCATCGAAAAGGCGCTCGCCGACGGGACGCTCACGCAGGCGGCGCTCGATCAGAGCGTGCTGCGTATTTTGCAGCTCAAGCTCGCGCACGGTATTGTGGACATGCCGGAAAGCGGCTGATCTCTCACAATATTTTAAGAAAGCTGTGCTACAGTCATTGGGACGTGATGACCGTTCGCGTCAGAGATGCCCCTTCTTTCTTCCCCCAAAAAAGATCAGAGCAGCCGCTGCTTCCGGCGCCGCTCTGATCTTTTTTGTTGTCGGGCGGCGCAAAACGTGGTATGCTAGACTATCACCTGCAAAGAGGAGAAGCCCATGCAATTCGTTGACATTGAAAAAAAAGACGGCGGCGCATACCTGCACCGCTATGACCTGCATTATATTGACCGCACCGGCTGCCCGCGCACCTATGAGATGGTCAGCCGTGACCGGAACATCGACTCGCTCGCGCACCTGCAGCAGCACCGCACGGACGCGGTCGTCATGGTGCTCACAGACGCAAAGCGCGAGCACATGGCGCTCAACCACGAGTTTCGCATGGAGCTCGGCCAGCGCATCTACGGGCTGCCCGGCGGACTCATCGAGCCGGGCGAAACGCCCGAGGAGGCCGCGCGCCGCGAGCTGGGCGAGGAAACGGGGCTGCGGCTGGTCGCCATCACGCACGTGCTGCCGCCGGCGGCGTGCACGGTCGGCATCGGCGACGAGCGCACGGTGTGCCTGTTCGGCATCGCCGAGGGGACGTTCCGCCCGAGCAGCGACCCCATGGAGGAGATCGAATCCGGCTGGTACACGCGCGCGCAGGTGCGCGCCCTGCACGAGACGGACCTGTTCGGCTCGTGGGCGCTGGCATACAGCTGGATGTTCGCAAACGGCTGTCTGCCGGAAGTCTGAGGGAGGTGCGCCATGTTTTACACCGAGACCTACTGCCCCGGCGTCGCCGATTTTGACCGCGACGGCAAGCTCGCCTATGAGGCGATCCTGCGCATTCTGGAAAACACCGCAAGCCGCCACTCCGATTCCTCCGGCGACGATGTGATCGACGGCAGCCGCCGCGGCATCACATGGGTGCTGACCGACTGGCGCGTCGAGATCGTGCGCCGGCCGCAGAGCAAAGCCCCCCTGCAGGTCGCGACCTGGGTGCGCGACAATGCCCCCGTGGGACGCGTTTTCCGCGATTACACGATCACGGACACGAGCGGAACGGAGCTCGTGCGCGCCGAATCGCGGCTGATCCTGTTCGACCTGCGCACGGAAAAGATCGTGCGCATCGACCGCGAACGCTTCGCGTCCTACCGGCCGGAGGCACGCAGTGTCTTCCCCGACACTGCGCCGCGGCTGCGCGCGCCCGATGTCTTTGACACGCAGACGGTGCTGCCGCTGCGACGCTGCGACATTGATTTTAACGGTCATGTGCACAACACGAGATACCTCGAGTTCGCGCTTGAGGCGCTGCCGGAAACCATGCGCTGCGACGCGTTTCGCGGCTTTCGCATCGTCTATCCGAAGGCGGTCAAGGACACAAAGACCGTCACGCTCAAGTATACCGCCGCAGACGACGGCGCGTTTGTGTGTCTGTACAGTGCGGACATGCTGTGCACGATCGTCCGTTTTGAGACCTGAACAGAAATTCCCCGGAGCAGATCGCTCCGGGGAATCGTTTTATTGTCTCCACGGGTTCGCCGGGTCGGGATCGGTCGGATCCCAGCCGCGGTTCGGGCTCGTGATGTCCAGCCACGGAGCCGACGGCTTCGGCACGGGCAGGGACGAGGCATTGTAGATCTTCACCGTCGTACCGAGCGGGCAATTGTCATAGATCCACTTCGCATCCGCCACCGTCAGGCGCACGCAGCCGTGCGAGCAGACCGTGCCAAGCTGGTTATACAGCCGGTAGGACAGGTCATTCTTGTTCGGGCTGTTATACGGCGAGGAGTGGAAGAGATAGTTGCCGACGATCTGCGTGCAGTACTGCCCCCAGCAGCCCTGCAGCGGATGCCAGGCCGCCTTGAACGGCGTGCGGAACGTGCCGATCGGCGTGGTCTGGCCGGGGCCGCAGACGAAGGCGTGATGGAGGATGGAGTATTCTCCGCTCTTATCCAGACCGTAGACCAGCACCGTGCACTGGTTGCGCACGACATGGAGCTGATAGGGATGCTGCGCGCTCTGAAGGCTCTGATACTCCGCGTCCGAATAGTTGTTGACCGGGACGACAAACGTCGTGCGGATCGCATCCGTGCCGCACAAGAGCAGGATCTCCACCGTGTGCTGCGTGGGCATATCGCGCTTCCAGACCGACTCGGCAATGTGGAAGCCCGGCGTAATGGAGCTGCCGTCGAGCGTGTAGCTGCGCGTCGGCTGCTGCACGCCGTCAACATACCAGACGAGCGTCGCCTTGCCGGGGGCGGCTTTGTATTCCGCGGGGAAATAGCGATAGGTCACGTACAGATCGATGGCGCGGCACTCCGGCGAGAGCGCGGGCACGGGATCGGTCACGACCGTGCCGACACCCTGAAGCATGATGTCATACTCCTGACTGGTCTGGTCGGCTGCGAGCGTGACCGTGCAGCCGCGCATAAGCACGCGCACAAGGCCGGCATGGCCGCTGCCCGCGACCGTCGTGCCCTCGGCCGCGACGGTGAGCGCATCGACCGCGCCGCCGACGGTGACCGTGCCGTTCGGATCGGTGCGCACGACCAGCGTACCGGTGATGTTCAGATCGCCGAGGTCGCGCCCGGCGGCACCGCCGAGGTAGAGCGTGCCGGTAAAGGCGTCCGCCGTCAGGGGCGCGGCACCGGTATAGATCACGCGGCCGGAATCGGGCAGTGCATCGGCGTCGCTGCAAAACTGCAGGCCAAGCTCATAGAGCATCTGCGCGATTTCGGCGCGGGTGATGCTGGCCGTGGGATTCAGATGGCCGGTATCATCGCCGTTGACAATGCCGGCCCTGACCAGACCGGCCACGGAGGCGACCGCCCAGCCGCTGACACCGGAGGCGTCCGGGAAAGGCTGAAGGTCTGCAGCCGTGCCGTCAGAGACTGCAAAGGCGCGCGCGAAGACGGACATCGCCTCCTGGCGCGTGATGCTGCGGTTCGGGCCGATCGTGCCGTCACCGTAGCCGCTGAGGATATTCATCTGGACGGCGGTGCTCAGCTCCGGATAGTACCACGCATCCCGGTTCACATCGGAAAAGAACGCAATGTCCTTCCCTGCCGTGCAGCCGAACACGCGCACGAGCATGGCGGCCATCTGTGCACGCGAGGCATTGCCCATCGGCAGCAGATCACCGTGCTCGTCACCGAACAGGATGCCTTGCGCACAGGCAAATTCCATCGCCGCCTGATACCACGGGCCGGTGGGTGTGGGCTCCGGACTGGGCTCCGGACTGGGCTCCGGACTGGGTTCGGTGCTGGGTTCGATCGGGGCTGTCGGCTCCGACGAGGGGACGGCAGGCTCTGTCGTAGGTGTCGGGGACTGCGCAGCGTCCGGTTCTGCAGCGGCGACCGGCGCGGCGGCCAGCGTCAGCACGCAGACGAGCACGAGCAGCAGGGACAAAAAGCGTTTGCGCATGGTTTTCTCCTCCATTGTTTTCTGCGGATTTCGACTGTTTTCATTATAACGGAAGGCTGTGATTTTTCAACGGTTTTCGCAGAGATTTCAATTTTTTTAAGTCTTTTGTGTCATCGGCGCAAAAAAAGCAGCGCAGCCGCGAAAGGCTGCGCTTAAGACTGCCGGAAAAGGATTCTGTTTTCGGGCTTTTGGTTTACATAATTATTCGTTCAAGAGCTCCGCGATGTCGTCCTCCCCATAGACGCGGATGCCGTGCGCGCCGAGGAGCGCTGCGGTGACGCCGTCGCCGGCGACGCGCATGCCGGTAAACGTGCCGTCATAGATCTCCCCGTGGCCGCACGAAGGGCTGCGCTGCTTGAGCAGGGCGGCCGTGCAGCCGAAGCGCTGCGCAAGGGCGAGCGTCTGCTGCGCGCCGCGCGCATAGGCGTCCGTAACGTCCCGGCCGGAACGCATGATGACGCGGCTGCCCTGCCGCTCGGACGCGTCGCGCGGCGTCGGCAGTCCGCCGAGCTGCTCCGGGCAGACGGGCACGAGTGTATGCCGGGCCATCAGTTCGCGCAAAACGCTGTCAGGAAGGCCCTTGGACGCACCGTCATACCGGCAGGTGACGCCGAGCAGACACGCACTGACGAGCAGCTTCATCGTCCACCGCGCTTTCCGCGGCTCCACGTGAAGCCGAAGATCATGCCGAGCACGCCGCCTGCGATGTGCGTGAGTTGCGCGAGACCGGCAGAGCCGGTGACGGCCTGAAAGATCTCACCGCCGAGGTAGAGGATGAGCACGAGGATGAGCGTGAGCGGGATGGTGCCGGTGCGCATGCCGGCAAAGGACGCGAGCACGATGAGCATGAACACGACGCCGGAAGCGCCCATGAGCGCGCCGTTCGGGAAAAAGAACCAGAGCACCAGCCCCGTCACGAGCGCCGTGAGCGCGATGGCAAGCAGGATGCGCTTGCCGCCGAAGCGCTCCTCCGCCATCGGGCCGACGACAAGCAGAATCACGATGTTGCTGCAATAGGCGGCGAAGTCCGGATGACCGAGCACGTGCAGGAAAAAGCGCGGGTAGGTCAGCCAATCCGTCAGCGACGAGCGGTAGACGCAAAAGAGGTTCTGCGTCGTCCAGCCGTCGGTGAGCTTGCCGAGGCCGAGCGCGAGCAGGCTCAGCAGCGCGAACGTGAGGATGACGGGCGAATTATACAGGATCGTGATGGAGCGTTTCTTCATAAGTACCTCTCAAAATCAAACGCGCGCAGGTCATCCGGGACCGGCGCGGTAATATGCAGACTCTGCCCGGTGACGGGCTGCGTAAAGTCGGCCGCGGCGGAATGCAGCGCGGGGCGCGCGAGCCGGGACGCATCGCCGCCGTAGAGTGCGTCGCCGAGCAGCGGGTGGCCGAGGGCGGCAAAGTGCACGCGGATCTGATGCGTGCGCCCGGTGCGCGGCGCGACACGCAGGAGCGTATACCCATCCCGCTCGGCAAGCACGGTGTAGTCCGTGACGGACGGCTGCCCTGCGGGCGCGATGACGCGCCGGGTCGAACCGTCGTCCGCGCGGGCGATGGGCAGGTCGATCGTGCCGCGCGGCGGCAGCCCCGTGCCGCAGGCGACGGCGAGATAGGTGCGCCGGAAGCCATCGGTGTGCAGCACACGGCGCAGCCGGTCGTGCACGTAACCGCTGCGGGCGACGAGCATGACGCCCGACGTGCCGCGGTCGAGCCGGTTGACGGGGTGAAACACAGCGTCCGGTCCGAGGTAGGCGGCCAGGGCATTGGCGACCGTGGGCTCGCCGCGGTCATATCCGCCGTGCACGGCCATGCCCGCGGGCTTGTTGAGCGCGAGCAGATCGGCATCTTCATACAAAATGTCCAGCGGCACGGCCACGGGTGTGAACTTGCCGCCGGAGCGCTTATCATCGATGCGCACGGTGAGCACATCCCCCGCGGCGACGCGGTCAACGGTGCGGGCGTGCACGCCGTTGAGACAGATGCCGTCCGGCACGGTCTTGACGCGGGCGATCGCACCGTCGGCCATATGCAGCTCACGCCGGAGCAGGCTCCTGACCGTGCGGCCTGCCTGCTCCGGCGTGACGGTGAGCGTCAGCCGGCGCATTCCTGCGCGGCCAGCGCGGCCTCGTACGCGGCGCGGGTGCGGCTGTCAAAGCAGACCATGCGCACGCGCGTCATTTCGGGATGGTCGGCAAGATAGCGCGTGATCTCGCGCACGGCGATCTGTGCCGCCTGATCGAGCGGGAAGCGGTAGACGCCCGTGCTGATGGACGGGAAATCGACCGTATGGCAGTCGTTTTCGCTCGCAAGGCGCAGGCTGTTGCGGTAGCAATTGGCCAGCAGCTCCGGCTCGCCGTGCTGCCCGTCGCGCCAGCGCGGACCGGGCGTGTGGATGACGTGGCGCGCCGGCAGGCGATAGCCGCGCGTGATCTTCGCCTCGCCGGTACGGCAGCCGTTGAGACCGCGGCACTCATTGAGCAGACCGGTGCCGGCAGCCATGTGGATGGCGCCGTCTACCCCGCCGCCGCCGAGCAGCGAGCAGTTGGCGGCGTTGACGATGGCGTCGACATCGGACTTCGTGATGTCGCCCTGAATAATCTCGAAACGGTTCATGCAGTTACCTCCTTACCGTCGATGGTGACAACGATGCGGTCGTTCTGCGCGTCGATGGCGACGTCTCCGGCGGCCTTGCGCTGCGCGACGACGGCAGAGGCAATGGCATCCTCCACGTCGCGCTGGATGGTGCGGCGCAGGTTGCGCGCGCCATACGTCTCGCTGTAGCCCTTTTGAACCAGATAGTCCACGACGGCAGGCGTCCAGTGCAGGGTCATGCCGCGCTCGGCCATGGCGGTGCGCACCTCGCCGAGCATGAGGGATGCGATGGCACGGAAGTTCTCCTCCGTGAGGTGGTTGAAGTAGACGATCTCGTCGAGGCGGTTGAGAAACTCCGGCCGCAGGAACTCATTGAGGGCGCGCTGCGCACGCTCGCGGCTCTGATCGTCCGCGCTCAGGCCGAAGCCGAGCGTGCCGGTGCGCGTGTTGCTGCCGGCGTTCGTGGTCAGGATGATGACGGTGTTCTCAAAGTTCACGGTGCGCCCCTGCGCGTCCGTGATGCGGCCGTCGTCCAGGATCTGCAGCAGCAGGTTCATGACGTCCGGGTGCGCCTTTTCGATCTCGTCGAAGAGGACGACGGAGTACGGCCGGCGGCGGATCTTCTCCGTGAGCTGTCCGGCCTCGTCATAGCCGACATAGCCCGGAGGCGAGCCGATCATGCGCGAGACGGAAAATTTCTCCATAAACTCCGACATATCCAGCCGGATGAGCGACTCGGGCGCGTGGAAGAGCTCATCGGCGAGGCGCTTGACAAGCTCCGTCTTGCCGACGCCGGTGCCGCCGACGAACAGGAAGCTCACAGGCTTGCGCTTGGCCTGCAGGCCGACGCGATTGCGGCGGATGGCGGCGCAGACGGTATCGATCGCCGCGTCCTGCCCGACGATATGCGCGCGCAGGCGGTCGCCGAGACCGGCGAGCTGCTCAAACTCATCGGCGCGGATGCTCGCGGCCGGGATCTTCGTCCAGAGCTCGATGATGCGCGCGAGGTTATCCGCCGTAAGCTCCGGGCGGCCCTTGGCGCGCAGCGCGTCGAGCTCGGTCTGCAGCTGCATCTCGCGGCTGCGCAGCTCGGCAATGCGCGCATAGCGGTGCTCGAGCTCCTGATCGTCATACGCGTCGCCGCTCTTCGGCGGCGCGGAGGCCAGCAGCTCGCGCTCGCGCGCATAGTCGCCGATCTCCTTTTCGACCTCGTCGGCGCGGATGAGGTCGGCATTTTTCAGGTTCACGTCCGAGCAGGCCTCGTCAATGAGGTCGATGGCCTTGTCGGGCAGGAAGCGGTCGGTGATATAGCGCTCGCTGAGCACAACGGCAAGGCGGCACATGGCGTCCGGGATGACGACGCCGTGAAAGTCCTCATAATAGCGGCGCACGCCCTTGAGGATCTCGACGCTGTCGTCGATGCCCGGCTCGGCCACCGTGACGGGCTGGAAGCGGCGCTCGAGCGCCGCGTCTTTTTCGATGTGCTTGCGGTACTCGGCAAACGTCGTCGCGCCGATGACCTGGATCTCACCGCGCGAGAGGGCGGGCTTGAGGATGTTGGCGGCGTTCATGCTGCCCTCGGCGTCGCCCGCGCCGACGATGTTGTGCACCTCGTCAATGACGAGAATGATGTTGCCGACGCGGCGGATCTCCTCGATGAGCCCCTTCATGCGGCTCTCGAACTGGCCGCGAAACTGCGTGCCCGCCACGAGCGCCGTGAGGTCGAGCAGGTAGACCTGCTTGTCGCGCAGCTTATACGGCACATTGCCCTCGGCGATGCGCTGGGCAAGCCCCTCGGCAATGGCCGTCTTGCCGACGCCGGGCTCGCCGATGAGACAGGGGTTATTCTTCTGGCGGCGGTTGAGGATCTGGATGACGCGCTCAAGCTCCTCTGCCCTGCCGATCATGGCGTCAAGCTTGCCGTCGCGGGCGCGCTGCGTGAGATCGATGCAGTAGTTCGTGAGAAACTTCAGCTTGCGCGGCGCGCTGCCGCGCTTGTCGGCAGCGGCGGCATCCTGCCGCGGCTGCTCCGATGCCTCCGCGTCGGGCGCAGAGGGCGGGTTCTGGTTAAAGAGGCGGTTCAAAAACGGGAACGTCGCGGTCTTGCCGTCGTCCTCGTCCGTGTCGGTGTCGGGGGCATCGGAGTCCGCGTCCGCGTCGCCGCCGAGCATGCCCATGCTGCCGAGCATCTCCGCCACGTCGCCGGTGAGGTTGTCGAGGTCGGCGTCCGAGATGCCGAGCTTTTCCATCATCTCATCGACGGGCTTGATGTGCAGCTCGCGCGCGCAGCGCAGACACAATCCCTCATTGTGGGACTCGCCGTTTTCGATTCGTGTGATAAAGATCACCGCTACATTTTTCTTGCAGCGGGAGCAGAGTGTAGGCTGCATAGACTGGTTCTCCTGTTCGATAGATTCCGTGCGCGCAGGTCACACGCTCGCGCCGAGCGTGAGCACGTCGATGACCTGCAGCGCTTTTGCCAGAGCGGTGTGCGCAAGCGTGTCGCAGCCGATGACGGGCCCGGCAAACTGCAATGCCCAGCACAGCAGGATGCCAAAGCACACGCCGTTGACCGCGCCGATGGCGGCGCCGCCAAAGTCGTTGAGCCGCTCCCGGTTCGGGATGCGGAAGGTGAGATTCGGTAAATTTCCGATCGCGGAAAGGATCAGCATCAAAAGCAGAAAGCCGACCGCCGTGACGAGCACGTAGCACAACCGCGCGCAGTAAAGCTGCGTCATGGCCGTGCGCAGAGAAAGCTCCTGCGCATCGCGCAGCGCGAGCGCCTGCCGCGCCATGCGCTGCCCCGCCCGGCCGGAAACACCGGCGGCGGCGAAGCACTGCTCAGCATATTCCTGTGCAGTGTCGGGGTGCGCGGCCACCCAGTCCTCTCCCGAGAGGCCGGCGTCGTTATCCGGCAGACCGGCTGCGACAACGTCGAGCTGTCCCTCAAAATATCCGCCGGCAAACGGCTCCGCCACCGGCAGGAGGCGGTCGGAAACCTGACCCGCGAGCAGCGCCGCGCCGTAAAACGCGACGACGATGGCGGCAAGCTGCGCGGCGCTGAGGATCAGGCCGCGGCGGTAGCCGCTCCAGACGGCGGCCAGAATGATGGCGGCGAGCACCACTGTCAAGACGATCTTCATAGCGTATCCCTGTTCTTTCTCTCTAAGCTGCGGGGGTCAGAAGGCGAGCACCGCGGCGCTCGAGCCGCTCACGAGCAGCGCCGCACCCCGGCGCAGCAGCACCGAGCGGCGGACGCCGAGCAGGTTCTGCTCGACGGATTTGATCTCATCCAGCTGCTGGTTATAGAGCGTGAGCCGGTCGCTGTACTGCACGAGCACCTGCTTGCCGTTGACGGACAGGCTCGTGACGCTGCCGGTGGGTGTGCACTCGCCAAGGACATTGCCGCCGGAATTGACCGTGACAAGCTGCGCCGCACTGCCCGAGCGGTAGCGGCTGAGCGCGAGGGTGACAAACCCGTCGCCCTCGGCGGCGTAGTCATACAGATACAGGTCGCCGAACGGATACTCGTCGGCGAGCTTGGCGCTGTCGTCAAAAAACGCGAGGCGCGACTGCGACACGCAGCAGATCCTGCCGCCGCGCCAGAAGAGATCGGCAAAGAGCTCATCGGCGCACACGGTGCTGCCGCGCTCGTCGGCGCTCGTGAGGGTGAAGGTGTGCACGGCGCTGCCGGTGTCCTGCAGGCAGAGCACGGCGAGATACTTCCCGTCCGGACTCACGGCGGCGCGCACGAGGTAGCCCGTTCCGGAATACCAGACGTAGACGGCCTTGCCGGAGGCGTCATACACCGTGACGGCGCCCTTATAACCCGCGGCCTCCGTGCAGACGGCGAGATAGCCGCTCTCACTCAGATCGGCGCTGATGATCTCCCCGGACGGGGTGATATCGGTCTTGTTGCCCTTGAAGTCCGCCACGCACAGCGTCGTGCCGCCGATGTCATAGGCGCACACGCGCTCACCGCCGACGGAGATGCCCGGCTGCGCGAGCGTGAAGATCTCGTGCAGGACGGTCTTGCCGCTGTCATCGAGCAGCTGCAGGCCGCTGGAGGATACGACCGCAAGGCGGCTGTCCACCGTGCGGAAGGTGCGGTTGGCGCTGGAGTCAAAGGTATAGGGCGCGCTGTCGTCCAGATAGTCGTTCGCCGAGCCCGGCCGGTCGCGCAGCAGCAGGTACAAAAACAGCAGCACGGCCAGCACGCACACCGCAACGATGAGCGCCTGACGCAGTCTGGGATTTGGTTTTGCACGATCGTTCATGGACATTCCTCCCTGTCCGCGCCCGGCGGACGCAGCGTCAGGCCTGATTCATCATATCGCCGACGACGCCGTCGTACCACACGCGGTTGAGATACAGCCCCTGCGGGGGCATGGTCGGTCCGGTGAGCCGCCGGTCGCGCGTGGCCAGCAGCGCCGGGATATCCTCCGGCTCGATCTTGCCGTAGGACGCATAGACCATCGTGCCGACGATGGCACGCACCATGTTGTACAAAAAGCCGTCGGCGCACACAGCGATAGAGATCATCGCCCCGTCACGCTCGGCACGGCACCAGTGCACCGTGCGTACGGTCGTGCGCGTCTCGGTGCCGACGGAGCGCACGGCAGCAAAGTCGTGCGTGCCCTCAAAGGCGCGGCCGGCGCGCTCGAGCCGCGCAAAGTCCAGCGGCTGAGGATAAAAGCAGACGCGGTGCTCCAGAAACGCATCGCGGATGCGGGAATTGTAGATCTGATAGACGTACTCTTTCTGAATGCACGAGCCGATGGCGTTAAAGTCTTCCGGCGCGGCGACAGCGTCGACCACGGCGATGTCCGCCGGGAGGCGGGCATTGACCGCGAGCGGTACGCGGTCGATCGGGATCGTGCAGTCGGTGCGGAAATTGGCACAGTAGCGCTTAGCGTGCACGCCCGCGTCCGTGCGGCCGCAGCCGACGACCTTGATCGGCTCGCCGCAGACCTTCGTGAGCGCGCGCTCGAGCGTTTCGGCGACGGTGACGTCCGTCTTCTGCACCTGCCAGCCGTGATAGGCCGTGCCGTCATACTGCAGGCGCAGGGCGATGTTGCGCCTCACAGCCCGAACCTCGAGAGCACGATCATGCCGGCGAGCACGAGCGCACCCCAGAGCAGGGCGAGCGTATCGCGCATGCGCCACTCGAGCTGCTTCATGCGCGTGCGCCCCTGATCGCCGTGATAGCAGCGGCACTCCATGGCCACGGCCAGTTCGTCCGCACGGCGGAACGCCGACACGAACAGCGGCACGAGCAGCGGCAGCAGCGCTTTGGCGCGCTGGATGAGGTTTCCGGTCTCAAAATCCGCGCCGCGCGCTTTCTGCGCGGACATGATCTTGTCCGTCTCCTCGATGAGCGTGGGGATAAAGCGCAGCGCCATGGACATCATCATGCTCATCTCGTGCACGGGCACTTTGAGCTTTTTGAGCGGTCCGAAGAGGATCTCCATCGCGTCCGTGAGGGCGATGGGCGATGTGGTATAAGTCAGCAGGAACGTGCCCGCGATGAGCATCGTGATGCGCAGCACCATGAACACGGCGCGCACGAGCCCCTCGTAGGTGATCGTGATCTTCCAGAAGGACACGAGCTCCCGGCCGGGGGTGAAGAACATATTGAGCACGGCCGTGAGCGCAATGATGATCCACAGCGGCTTGAGACCGCGGAGAATGACCTTGAGCGGGATGCGCGAGAGCGCGATGCACACGCCCGTGACGACGAGCATGGCAGCGTAGGACACATAGTTTTCCGCCGTGAACAGTGCCGCGATATAGACGACCGTCATCAGCAGCTTGCAGCGCGGGTCGAGCCGGTGCACGATGCTTGTGCCGGGGAAAAACTGGCCGAGGGTGATGTCTTTCAGCATACGCCCGCCTCCTTCCCGACGGCGAGCAGCGCATCTGTGAGCTGCTCGAGCGTGTAGATCGACGGCGGGAGCGCAACGCCCCGGTCGCGCAGCGCCTGCGCGATGCGCGCGCTCTGCGGCACGTCAAGGCCGATGTCGAGCAGCGCCTGCGTGTGGGCAAAGACCTCCGCCGGTGTGCCGTCAAAGGCGACGTGCCCGTCGTGAAAGACGATGAGGCGGTCGGCGATGCGCGCGGCATCGTCCATGCTGTGCGTGACGAGCAGCACGGCCGAGCCGGTCTCGCGCCGGTAGGCCGCGATGTTTTCAAGCACGCCGCGGCAGCCTGCGGGATCGAGACCGGCGGTTGGCTCGTCAAGAATGAGCACCTTGGGACGCATGGCGATCACGCCCGCGATGGCGATGCGGCGCTTCTGGCCGCCGGAAAGCTCGAGCGGCGAGCGCTCAAAGAGCGCCTCGTCGACGCCCACAAAGCGCGCCGCCTCACGCACGCGCGCATCGACCTCCTCGGCGGAGAGGCGGGCGTTTTTCGGGCCGAAGGCGATGTCCCGGTACACCGTCTCCTCAAAGAGCTGGTGCTCGGGGTACTGAAAGACAAGCCCGACCTGAAAGCGCACGTCGCGCGTGGCCTCCTTGCTGCGGTGAATGTCCTCCCCGTCGAAAAACACGGTGCCGGATGTCGGCGCGAGCAGCCCGTTGAGGTGCTGGATGAACGTGCTTTTGCCGGAGCCCGTGTGGCCGATGATGCCCACGAACTGTCCGGCGGGAATGTCAAGATCAATATCGTCGATGGCGACTTTTTCAAAAGGTGTCCCGGCACTGTAGACGTGCCGGAGGTGATCCACCCGGATGATTGGCGTCATAATTTCGTTTCCTTTATCGGTGAAGATCGGTAGTTACTTTTTCAGGGCGGCGGCGACGGCATCGGCACAGTCGGAGACCGTGAGCGCGTCGATCGGCACGTCCATGCCGTGGGCACGCAGCGCATCGAGCAGCCGCACCGTGACCGGCGCGGTGAGTCCCTCTTTTTGCAGCAGGCCGACCTGCGGGAAGACCTGCTTCGGCGCACCGTCGGCAACGACGGCGCCGCCCGAGAGCACGATCACGCGGTCGGCGCCGACGCACTCTTCCATATGGTGTGTGATGAGCACGACCGTGATGCCCTGCTCACGGCAGAGCTTTGTCGCCGTGTCGATCACCTCGCGCCGTCCGGACGGGTCGAGCATGGCCGTCGGCTCGTCGAGCACGATGCACTTGGGCTGCATGGCGATGACGCCCGCGATGGCGACGCGCTGCTTTTGCCCGCCGGAGAGCAGGTGCGGCGCATGCAGACGAAAGTCATACATGCCGACCTGCCTGAGGGCTGCATCCACGCGCGCGCGTATTTCCTGCGGCGGCACGCCGAGATTCTCGGGCGCGAAGGCCACATCGTCCTCGACGACGTTTGCGACGATCTGGTTATCAGGATTCTGAAAGACCATGCCCACCGTGGCGCGCACGGACAGAAGGTTATTTTCGTCCGCCGTGTCCATACCGTCAACATACACCTTGCCGCCGGTCGGCAGCAGGATGGCATTGAAGAGCTTGGCCAGTGTGCTCTTGCCCGAGCCGTTGTGCCCGAGGATGGCCACGAACGAGCCGCGCGCGATCTCTAGCGAGAGATCGCCGAGCGAGGGATGCTCCTCGCCGGGATAGGTAAAGGTCAGATGTTCGGTTCGTAAGATCGGTCCCATGGTGTTCCTTTCCGCTCAGCGCTCCCAGCGGCAGGTCGCCCCGCACGGCAGCGCGAGACCGGACGCCGTGACCGGCAGGCCCAGCTCCTGCGAGGCGCTGCGGCCGCCGAAGCGCCGGGTGAAGATACTTTCTGAGAGATACGTGAGCACCGACGGGCTCAGGCCCGTGGTGTAGGAATTGATGATGACAAAGAGCGGATCGTCCGACAGCACGCCGGACACCAGCTCCACAAACGGCCAGAGGTTCGTCTCGAGCTTCCAGACCTCGCCGCCCGGACCGCGCCCATAGCTCGGCGGGTCCATGATGATGGCGTCATAGCGGCGGCCGCGGCGGATCTCCCGCTCGACGAATTTGGCGCAGTCGTCCACGATCCAGCGGATCGGCCGGTCGGCCACGCCGGAGGCGGCGGCATTTTCCTTGCCCCAGGCGACCATGCCCTTCGCCGCGTCCACATGGCACACGCTCGCCCCGGCGGCCGCGCACGCGACCGTGGCCGCGCCCGTGTAGCCGAAGAGGTTGAGCACCGAGACCGGGCGGCCGGCCGCGCGGATCTTCGCCATGGCGTAGTCCCAGTTGGCGGCCTGCTCGGGGAAGATGCCCGTGTGCTTGAAGTTCATGGGCTTGACGCGGAAGGTCAGCTCCCGATAATGGATGTCCCAGCTCTGCGGGAGCGTGCGCTTGTCCCAGCTGCCGCCGCCGGTATGGCTGCGGTTGTAGCGCCCGTCGGCCGTGCGCCAGCGCGGGTCGGTGCGCGGCGTGTCCCAGATGGCCTGGGGGTCCGGGCGCACAAGGGTATACTTGCCCCAGCGCTCGAGCTTTTCGCCGCGCGAACAGTCGAGCACCTCAAAGTCCTTCCAAGAATCCGAAATCCACATAGCTGCTCCTCTTGTCCGGCGGCGGGAACGCGCAGTTCCAGTGTGCGCCGGAATGGTGATACTTAGACAGTGTATTATAGCATCAAGTGCCGCAATGGTCAATGTGTCCGGAGCGCCTTGAGGGGTGCAATTGTAAACAAATGATAAAGAATCGCCCACCGGTACACCGGCAGGCGATTCAGACGGGCAAATGCAAAAAAGCCTCGCAGAGTTTGCGCCCGCAGGCGCAAAGAAAGCCCGATCATTTTCTCCGGCGGCATGTACGGCGGAGAAAATACCGCTCGGCTCGCAAACGTGCGCATTGTGCGCCTGTGGCGTGCAATGCGTGCGCTGCAGCGAGCTGCATCTTTTTCAAACGAGAGCCCAGCGCAGCGGGTCTCGTTTGAGAGCGCGTGCGCGCTCAGCGCCGGCGGCTGCCGGCAGGATCGCGGTCAAATTCGCGCAAGGTCTCGTGCGCCAGCGCACGGCGGCGGGCCTCCTCCGCCTCCATCTGCGCGCGGCGGCGGCGACGGCGCTCGGCCTCGATCTGCTTGCGGCGGCGCACCAGCCACAGAACGTAGCCGACCAGTGCCAGCACGATCGCCAGCAGAATGACGAGCACGATGGGATTGGTGAAAAACGCGGCCACATGCCCCGCGATATATGCGCCCTTGGACACGGCGACATCGACCGCGGCGACGAGTTTGACCGTGCCGTAGACCGTGCCGTGATAGCTCACCGTGAGCTCGCCGACCTCGTCCCCTGCCTTGATTGGCGCTTCAAGCGGCTTGCCGTCGCGCTCGGAGTAGATCGTGACCTGCTGCTCAAACTGCGGCGCGCCGTCACTGTCGGCGGCGGGCAGCACGGCCGAGACGGTCTGCGCCGGACGGACGGTGACGCTGTCGCCGTCGCGCCCGTAGCGCACGGGCACTTCACAGATCAGATCGCTCGCGCTCACGATCGCCCGCCAGCCATAGTGGGAGAACACCCAGCGGTAGGCCGTGAGCGTATCGGAAAAGCTGCCGAAATCCGTCGTGCCGTTGGCGCGGGCCGTGCCCTTGCCGCCGAGCACGATGCACAGCAGACGCACGCCGTCCTTCTCCGCCGTGGAGATGAGGCAGTAGCCCGCGGCATCCGTGTGGCCGGTCTTGACGCCCTTGGCATATTCATAGTAATAGCCGCGGTACATCGGGGAATCGGGATTGATGAGGCCGTTCGTGTTCGAGAGCGTGCGCTCCTCGGACAGGTTCGTGGCGGGGACGGTGTGCTTGACCGTGTTGCAGATCGTGGCAAAGAGCTCATGGCTGAGCGCTTCCTTCGTGATGCGGTAGAGGTCATGCGCCGTGGTATAGTGATCGTCCTTCGGCAGGCCATGGGGATTGGCAAAGTGCGTGCCGGTGCAGCCGAGCTCCTGCGCGCGCGTGTTCATGCGCTCCACGAACGCCGAGATGCTGCCGCAGACATACTCCGCGACGACGTTGCACGCCTCGTTCGCCGAGGAGATCATGGCACAGTAGAGAAAGTCCTCAAACGTCATGGTCTCGCCGACCTTGATGTCGGCATTGCTCGCGCCATCGACCATGTCGGCATTGCAGTCGTCATAGGCCGTTACGGAGTCGGAGAGCTTGACATCGCCGCGCTCCACCGCCTCGACCGCAAGCAGCAGCGTCATGATCTTCGTCAGGCTCGCGGGATAGGCCTTGGCGTCAATGTTGCGGGTATAGTAATACTGGCCGCTGTCCTCGTCGACGAGCATGACACAGTTGGCCTGCAGCTTTTCATCGAGCGCGGTCTTGACCGCATCGCTGCCGAGGACATAGCTGCCCTCCTGTGCCTGCACCATGCTTTGCGGCGCACCGTCGGACGCGGTGCTTGCAGTGGGTTCGGGGGATTGCTCCGCAGTCGAAGCGGTGCTGTTGGCGGCAAACGCCGGAAAGGCCGCCGTCAGCAGCAGGCAGACGATGAGCAGCAGCGGCAAAATGCGATATTTTTTCATATCTTTCTCCATAGAACTATGATATAATGAAATATCCGGCCGGAGACGGCGCAGCCGCACGTCCGGAACAAAAGCGATATCCGGATCCATTATAATAATTCCGGCGGCGAAAAGCAAACCATTTCCGCGAAAAGACTCGAAACGGAGGAGCTGCGATGAAAATTCTGGTTGTGGACGACGAAAAGACCATCGTCAAGGGCATCAAATTCAACCTCGAAAACGAGGGCTATCAGGTCGACGTGTGCTACGACGGCGAGACCGCCGTGGACATGGCGCGCCACGGCGAGTACGCCGTGATCCTGCTCGATCTCATGATGCCGAAGCTCGACGGGCTCGGCGCGTGCCAGCGGATCCGGCAGTTTTCCACCGTGCCGATCATCATGCTCACCGCCCGCAGCGAGGATGCGGACAAGCTCATCGGCTTTGAATCCGGTGCGGACGACTACATCACCAAGCCCTTCAACATCCTCGAGCTCAAGGCGCGCATCCGCGCGCTCATCCGCCGCTCGAGCATGGCGCCCGCAGCGCCCGCCGAGCCGGACAGCGGCAAGCTCGTGCGCGGCCACATCGAGATCGACCCCGAGCGCCGCAGCGCACACCGCTTCGGCCAGAACGTGGAGCTGACGCTCAAGGAGTTTGACCTCATCGAGCTGCTCATGCGCAACCCCGGCAAGGTCTACTCGCGCGAGCAGCTGCTCGACCTCGTGTGGGGCTATGACTATCAGGGCGATATCCGCACCGTGGACGTGCACATCCGCCGCCTGCGCGAAAAGCTCGAGCGCAACCCCGCCGCCCCCGAATACATCATCACGAAGTGGGGCGTGGGCTACTACTTCGCCGAGGCCTGACGGATGAAAGGGCATCCGTTTCGCATCCGGCTGCCGCGCAAGCTGGTATCGAGCGTGCAGTTTCGCTTCGCCGTGACGTTCACGGCGCTCGTGGCGATCCTGCTCACGCTCATCAACACCTACCCAACGCGCGCCTCGCGCGACATCGTGTTCACCGAAAAGCAGAGCGCGCTCACCAACCGCGCCGCCGTCGTGTCCTCCTCCCTGTCGCTGCTCGACAACCTCACGCCGGACAACACCCGGCAGGTGCTCGCGCTGCTCGATCTGCGTGACCTGACGCGCATCGTCGTGACCGACAGCACGGGGCTGGCCGTGTATGACTCCGCGGCCGAAAACAACATCCGCGGCAAGTACACGCTCTATCCCGAGCTCGTGCGCGCGCTCGACGGACAGGCCGTATTCTACTCGCACTACACGAACGAGGCGTTTCTCAGCCGCGCAGCCATGCCCGTCATGAGCAGCGGCAAGACCGTCGGCGCGGTGTACGTGTGCGAGAGCGACAGTGAGCGCGCGGCGCTCATCGGCAGCATCCAGCGCCGCCTCGCCACGATCACAATCGGCATCGGCGCGGCCGCGCTCGTAGTGCTGTGGTTTTCGATCAAGATGCTCACGCGGCGCATCACGCAGCTTGCTGACGGCGTGCGCACCGTGCAGCGCGGCGACTACAGCTTTCGCCTGACGCTCGCGGGCGACGACGAGCTGACCGAGCTCGGGCGCGAATTCAACAATCTCACCGAGCGCCTCGAGACGACCGAGGCGCAGCGCCGCCGGTTCGTATCCGACGCATCGCACGAGCTCAAGACGCCGCTGGCGTCGATCCGTCTGCTGTCGGACAGCATCTCGCAGAGCGCAGACATGGACAGCGAGACGATGCGCGAATTCGTGACCGACATCGGCAGCGAGGCCGAGCGCCTGCAGCGCACGACCGAGAAGCTGCTCGACCTGTCGCGCCGCGACGACGGCGTGCAGTCGGACGTGACGGTCGTCGATCTGCAGCAGGCCGTGCACGGGACGCTGCATCTGCTGCGCCCGCTGGCGGCCAAGAGCGACGTGACGCTCACGTGTCTCATGAGCGACGGCGTGACCGTGCGCGCATCGGAGGACGACATTTACCACATCGTCTTTAACCTCGTGGAAAATGCCATCAAGTATAATCTTCCGGGCGGAAGTGTGACCGTGCGCGTCGAGGCGCGCGGTGAGCAGAGCATCCTGTCCGTGGCCGATACCGGCATCGGAATCCCGGAGGCCGACCGGCCGAACATCTTCAACCGCTTTTACCGCGTGGACAAAGCGCGCTCGCGCGAGCACGGCGGCAGCGGCCTCGGCCTGTCGATCGTACACGACGCGGCCGCGCTCTACGGCGGCACTGTGACCGTGGACGGCGTGGAGCCGCACGGCACGCGCTTTACCGTGACGTTTCCGCGCGCGAAGGCGGACAGCGCGCCCGAGGCGCAAAAGGAGGTGCCGGAGACATGAAGCGATGGCTCCCCCTGCTGCTGGCGGCGATGCTTGCGCTCGGCTGCGCGGGCTGCACAAAACGGCAGACCGTGACGGTATACCGCATTGAGACCGGCGGAACGGCCCTGCTGCACCCGGAGACGGTCACCGTGCCCGGCGGCACAGACCCGGTGCAGGTCGCGCTCGATGCGCTCGGCGCAAAACCGGGCGACAACACGTGCACGAACCCCGTGCGCGACTGGCTAACGATCGACGGCAGCCGCATAGACGATGACGGCACACTCTGGCTGACAGTGACGGCAACGGAGACGGTGAGCGGCATCACGCGCACACAGGCGCTGGCCTGTCTGGTGCTGACGTGCACGGCGCTCGACGGCGTGACGGCCGTCGGCCTTGCCGAAGCGGACGGCGACGTGCTGCACGCGCCGACGACCGCCGACGAGCTTGCCCTGACAGACCCCGCCACAGACACACCATAACCGACATTCCATGGAGGTGGATATCCCATGCTCAACAACATTGCCCGCATCCAGCGCGCGCTGAGACAGGCGCATCTGGACGCCATCCTGCTCACCAACGAAAACGACCGCCGGTTCGCCACCGGCTTCCCATCCTCGGACGGCACGGTGATCGTGACGGTGCATCAGGCATTTTTCATCACCGACTCCCGCTACATCGAGGCCGCACGCGCCGCGCTGGCCGGTATCGCACAGGTGCTGCTGTGTTCGCACGAGGCGCCGATGCGCACACTCGTGCAGGGCATTTTGCGCGAGGCGAACGTGCAGCTGCTCGGCGGTGAGGAGCAGACGACGAGTTACGCCGAATTCACGGCCTATGAGCAGCTGCTCGGGCTCAAGCTCCAGCCGGCGCAGAACATCCTGCGCACCCTGCGCGCATCCAAGCAGCCGGAGGAGCTGGCGATGATGTATCAGGCGCAGCAGATCACGGACGAGACGTTTGCGCAGATCTGCACCGTCATCCGCCCCGGCATGACCGAGCGGGAGATCGCGGCCGAGCTCATTTACCGCATGCTGCGCCTCGGCGCGGAGGGCACGAGCTTTGACCCCATCGTGCTCACCGGACCGGACACGAGCATGCCGCACGGCGTGCCCGGCGACCGGCGCGTGGCAGAGGGCGACTTTGTGACGATGGACTTCGGCTGCCGCAAAAACGGCTACTGCTCGGACATGACGCGCACCGTCGCCGTCGGCATGCCGAGCGACGAGATGCGCACCGTGTACCAGACCGTGCTCGACGCGCAGCTGGCCGGCATTGCCGCGGCAAAGGCCGGCGTGACCGGCGAGCGTGTGGACGCCGCCGCGCGCAAGGTCATCACCGATGCGGGCTACGGGGACTGCTTCGGTCACAGCTTCGGACACAGCCTCGGGCTCGACATCCACGAGCACCCCATCGCCGCGCCCGGCGCGCACGCAAAGCTGCCGGAGCACACCGTCATCTCCGCAGAGCCCGGCATCTATCTGCCCGGCAAATTCGGCGTGCGCATCGAGGATGTGCTGCATCTGACGGCCGATGGGGCGGAAATTCTCACACGAAGCCCGAAAAATCTGATCATTCTGTAAATATCCGCTTGTCAAACCATACAAAATCGTGTAAACTATATAAGATTTTTGATTCTAATTATTCTTGAGGAGGATTCCTATATGATTACAGCAGGTGATTTCCGCAACGGTGTTACGTTCGAGATGGACGGCCAGGTCATGCAGGTCGTCGAGTTCCAGCACGTCAAGCCCGGCAAGGGCGCGGCCTTTGTGCGCACGAAGATGAAAAACGTCATCACCGGCGCCGTGACCGAGACGTCCTTCAACCCCACCGCCAAGTTCGAGAGCGCCACCATCGACCGCAAGACGATGGAGTACAGCTACAACGACGGCAACCTCTATTACTTCATGGATCCCGAGACCTACGATCTCGTCCCCATCGACGAGAGCGCCCTCGGCAGCAACTTCCGCTTCGTGAAGGAGAACATGGAGTGCGTCATCAGCTCCTACAAGGGCAAGGTGTTCCAGGTCGAGCCGCCCACGTTCGTCGAGCTCGAAGTGGCCGAGACCGATCCGGGCTTTGCCGGCAACACTGCCACCAACGCTACCAAGCCCGCCACGCTGGAGACCGGTGCCGAGATCAAGGTGCCGCTGTTCATCAACCCCGGCGACCGCATCCGCGTCGACACCCGCGTGGGTGAGTACCTCGAGCGCGCGAAGGGCTGAGAAAAGCATGCATAAAAAAGACGCTGCTTCCGGCAGCGTCTTTTTTGACTGTCAAAAAGTATTCCTTTTTGACAAAGGGGTTTGCGGCCTGACTGCAGCGCACGGACGCGGCTTGCGCCGGTGTGCGCAAGCTCCGCGAGGCGCTCA
>ERZ773210.1343-NODE-1343-length-24585-cov-3.570281_pt1 | contig 24585 bp, 24 predicted proteins | sample MGYA00580528_ERZ773210 | MGnify/ENA primary metagenome ERZ773210 (study PRJEB29015, sample SAMEA2737769) | human gut metagenome | biome: human gut; feature: human-associated habitat; material: faeces | place: China | collected 2012 ...
GTCGTCTCCCATTACCCGCCGCAAAAAGCCCTGATCGCCCCAACATTCGGTAGTGACGCAGCGCGCCATCCAGCCTTTTGGATCCTGCCAGAAAGCAGACCAGATGCGGGCTTTCACTTCGTGAGGTATCCACATCGCCCCACTCCCGAGGTATTTCGGGTGATAGAAGTCCCGCAACATCGTGAATTTGAGCGGTGGATTGTCCAGAATCGGCGTAATGTCGCCGGTGATAACCGTATCGAGGTCCAGATAGAAAAAATCGTCTTTGATGTCCGGGCGGAATAATTCGATTTTTGCCCACCAGCCACGGCAATTGTTCCACTTGTGGATCAGCGGAATGCAGGTAACACCGGGGATCCGCATGTGCTTCATGTCGGTAAAGCAGATAATTTCGTAGTTTTTTGGCAGCTGATTAACCAGCCATTGAACGTCTGACGCGTTGTAGTCACCGCCAGAGCGCAGTACCAAAGCAATTTTCACTGTGCTAATCCTGTATGTGCAAAAGTGTGATAAGCGAGGCTCATGAGTTTTTCAGCCACTCTTTAAGGGACATTTTAGGGATGCCATCCATTTGCCCGCAGGAAACAACATCAATCTGGTCACGGGCAGACTGGAAGAGCAGTGGCAAATGGCTCAGATTGTTCGGCACGCCGCCGGAATGGACGCGTGGTTGCTGTGTGGCATCTACGCCCACCAGCGCAACATGTTTAAAGCCGAGGTGATAAGCGAGATTAAGCGCGCCGTATGCGCTGTTGCCGCTGGCGATCTCGTTCTTGTCCTCGCAAAGGCCCATCTTCGCGGACCAGCGCCAGGCCCACCATTCCGGGGAGTCTTTCTGTGCCGGTTCCTCGCCGCGTTCAGCGACACGTCGCAAACACCAGATACCGTCACGTTGCTCCAGCTGTTCAACGTCCGGAAGCGCCATGCAGTAACGAACCCCACGGCGACGGCGTCCGCGCGCGACGCGCTGGAGGTTCTCCCGTGATGGGTCAAGTGTGAAAAAAAATGACGCGCGGTTCAGCCAGTCGATCGCGCCGTTCACGGCAATAATAGGTACGCCGCGCGGTGCCACGAAATTCAGCGCGCTGGGGCCGCTGCCGACGATAATGACGCGATCACCGTGTTCAGGTTTATTCGTGGAAAACATTGAATGTCACTGCTCCTGCTTGCGTTCAAAATTTGTAGTGTGGGGTGCTTCTCGTGAATGCGCTGGAATTGCCGGTGCCACTTCGCGATAGATGTTTCAGTGGGATTGCGGAGGTTGCCGCTGTGCGGCCCGTGCCAGTGCAATCCCTTTGAGATCGAACAGTCATACCCCAACAAAACGACGACTCTGGCTCCCAGCTCTTCGGCCAGACTTATGGCCATAGCTCCACTGTTAAAGCCTTCTTGCGGACTGCAATAGCGCCGGTATTCCAGCGCATAAGATTTTGCAGCTGCGAGGTTGGCGGTTATCTTGCGAAACCGGCCGTTGGGCACTTCTTTGCGGTGCTGTTTCCACCAGGAGAGATCCCCGGCGAACAACGCGTAAATTTCGTCAAAGAGCTGCCAGGTATTATTGACTGCGATGATTGAGCAGCCGGTTTTCTCCACTGCTGCGCAATCTTCGCGGGTCAGCGATGGCCCGCTGGCCACACAAAAGACCGTTTCAGTCAGCGACTTCATCTGCTGCGCTTTCTTCAGCAAACTCAGCCTCCAGGCGGCGGTGCATTTCATCTACCAGTCCGTCAACGTGGCTATCAATCTCAGCCTGATTGCGAGGCATAATGCCCGTGACGCTCTGCGCCAGGTTAAGCGGGTCGTTCGGTTTGATTGCGGCCATATTTCCCTCTGCTAAGCTATGTGATACGCCGGAGCGTAAGTTAAGTTCCTTGTGGGAGTCATTATTCTAATAAAAATATTATTTTTTATTGAGCGAAAACCACTTACTTTCGTTCAGGATATGATCAATTGAGTGATGTTTTGGCAAATTGACGTACTCAAGGATGGCCGTTATCGCCTGCTCAGCACCGTAGGCGAGGACCACGTAGTAGCCCTGCGCGCGCAGCCGATGCATCCATTCAATTTGCTCTGCCGATGGCCCCTTACCTTCCGGCTCTTTCAGCTCCAGCCTCATGCCGTGGTAGACGCCGCGCGGCAGATCGAGGGACATATCCGGGTAGCCTTTCTTCTGCCCTTCCGCCTTCATTTTCCCCGCTGTGGCTTTGGTGCGCTTGCCGCCGTTCGGCGTCGCATGCAGCAGGTCGTAGATCTCAGGGTGCTTACGCTCGAAAAAGTCAAAGATAATGACCTGCTCGTAGTGTTCCTGATTGCCTTTGCGGAGATCGGGATTTTTGGCCAGCGCGGCCAGCGCTACGGCGTGGGGAGAAGGCTCCTTAACCGTAGCCAGAGCCAGAAAGGGATCGGCTTTATTCTTGCGCTTTTTCCCGGCCGTGCGGGAAGCGCTAAATGCTTTAAACTCGTCTTCGGTGAATCGGAGCATGGCTTACTCCAGATCCGACGGGTGACGCCCGTATTTGCGCGCTTGCGCGGCTTGCTCTTCGCGATGCCAGGCCGCGCAGTCAGCATCACAATAGATGCCGGTACCGATCGGCTCCTCGCAATAATGGCATTTGCCTGTATACGTCCGGCAGTTGGCCCGAGCCTGCTGGCGAATGCCCTGGATAGACAACTCTTTGATTGTCTCCTCCAGATTGGCACTCAGATCGACTTCATCCGCATAATTCGACATCTAACGCCCTCCCTGGCGCAGGTTGCGCGCAGCCCGCAGGCTGGCCATTGGATCAAAGGTATTGCCGTTATCTTTCGGCGCTTTCAGCTTCTTCCCGCGACGCTGGCGGTTGTAGTCCCGCGAAAAGTTAGCGTCACGATCTGGAATGTCCCAAACACGCATACTCTATATCTCGTTCGTTGTGGCGATAGGATTAAAAAAACGCCAATAATTGGCGTTTTAGATATTCATTAGAGCAATATTATCCGATGTTTTTAGCGTGTTCGTAGAGCTGCACCAGGAAGTACATGACTGTGAAGGTAACGCAGAAGGCCTGGAGGCAAAACAATGCTACTTTGCCAAAGGTGGGCTTATCGGAGGTTGTGCGCGCGGTTTGACGCGGCATAGCGAAGTCTTTCATGGTCTGATTCCTTTGATTGATTGGCATTGGCCGCTAATGCGTGCGGCCACAAACAAAATATATCAGACCATTTAAAAAATACAATTTATTAGAACAAATTTATTCATCAGCCAAAAGCAGTAGCGCGTTATCCTTGATGATCTGGCCCCACTGCTCATGGCTACGCTCACGGATCGCCTGGGGTATAGAATTATCGTTGAAATCAATAATTGTCCGCCATTCGCCATCTGCACGCCGCAGCTGGAATCCCCGGTTGAGGCCTACCCGGCGAACCTCCACACCAAACGGGTCAGCATACTCCTGTAAAGTTCGTAACGTCCCATGCTTCACTTCGTGATAGCGTTTTTTCACCTCTTCCCCTCCCCACGTAATAAAATTTCAACTTCCATATCGCACGACTCAAACGGGTAATCCTGATCATCAACTTCCGGCGCGACCGGCAGCAGATGCCAGGCCGAATAAATCTGACCATTATCAAACCGCTCTTGACTGTATAGCGTAGCAGCCAGAAGCGTTAAGGCCGGGCGATCAAACTTGTAAATCTTGCGAATGTCACGGTCAATAAGGCGGCCAAAGTTACCATAGCCGCGCTCCAGCAGCAGAGACTTAATCTCGGGCCAATAAGGCCCATAGCTGCGATAAAGGCGCGGGTTTTTCAGCAGGCGCCCGCGTAACCCCTTCAGGAAGAAATCGACATACTGCTCCTCGGTTTTGCCCAAAAGCGCGGTGCGCAGCAGTCCTTCCAGATAGGTTTTGTTCGGCTTGATTGTATCAGATAGCGTTGCCATACGGTTATTCGCCCGGCTCCGCCGGGCGCTCCTTTATGCGTATTGGTTAATGACGGCCAGTACGTCTGCCGCATTGTGTTTCGTCTCAATAATCCACCAGTTGCCGGGGAAGTCGCTGTTTTTTGCCTTCGCCGGCAGCCAGCGCGCGCCAAACTTCTCTTTCAGCTCGTCTTTGGCGCGGAACAGCACGCCCTTCTGGCCAGAGGCCTCCTGAAGACCAAACACCTCGCCAGCGGCAAACTTCGGCGCATACATCATTTTGAGATCGGCGGTCGATACGCGGTAGTTGAGCCCCAGCGCCTGCGCGGTGCTGGTGGCATCGCCCTGTCCGGCGGCGATATCTTCCTGCTGTGCGTTGCGCGCGGCGATCTCCTCTTCGGTGATGTTGCCCAGCGCCAGGTTGATGCGGTCGGCATCTTCCGCTTTCTGCTCGTCAGTGCGCGCCCGCAGCCCATCAGCCACGCGGGTCAGCACATCAAGATAGTTCTTCCGGGCGCTAAGCAGGGTCGGCGTAATCTCGCTCAGGTCCACCAGCTTCAGAATTGCCAGGTCGGCGAACATGGAAACCAGATTATACGTCGGGTGATTGGTGGTCATGCCATATGCTGTTGGCATCTGCATAGAGCCGTTCTGGTATGCAACCATGAATTTAGCGCCGTTATTAACTACCTCAGCGATTGAAGGAGTAATTTTGCCTGTTGCCACTGCGCCTTTGATGGCTGTCACCCAGGACTGCGCCAGCGCTTCAACGGCATGATCAAGATTGGCCTTGCGTTCAGCGGCAATGCGCGCGTTAGCGGCATCCATCGCGGCCTTAATCTCCGCCTTGTTGCTGTAGACGCTGATCGCGCCAAACTCTGACGTACCCAGCTCGTAAGAGGACGCGCGGAACGGATAGCTGTTGAAGATGGCATTGGCCACCTCCACCTCGGAATCGCCGTTACGCGTAGAGCCTTCCGGGGATGTCGCCGGGAGCTTAGCAATTTCGGCCGCGATACGTTCCTGAATATCTTCAGGAGAAAGCGACTCGCCATAGGAAGAGATCACGTCACGGTAATCACTGCCAAACAGCTCGGTCAAAAAGGCCTCGGCGCTGTTAATTTTGTAGGTCTGCCCAGCGGCCATAAAGCCCAGCGCCCACTTCGCGATCGCTGACTTCAGCGCACAATCGGTACGGTCGGGATAGACAGCGTTCTGCACGGTATCGGAGCTGCTCACAAACTCCATCGCGTAGCCCTGATCTGTGGTCTGCATTGCGTAAGAGTCGGTAATTTTCAGCATGCCACGCTGCTGGAAGCGGTAGAAGTCGTCGCGGGCGATCAAAGAGTTTATGCCAGCAATAGACACGCCTCCGCTGATTTTACCCATAACGGCGGCCTCATCCGGGGTAACGTCAACCTGCTGTTGCAGCAACTTAACCGGCCAGGAGCTTGATTTGCTGCCCTTGCTGGAGAATACCACCTCAACATCCGCGCGCTGGGTGTCGAAATCCAGTGCTTTGATGCGAACGATGTCGCCGTTGTTCTCGTAATACTGCCCTACGCGCCAGGATTTATCGTTGATCACCAGGAAGTCTTTGCCGTGGTTGATCAGGTCAGGATCCGCGTTGACCAGGCCTTTAGTGATCGCGTCTTCCACCAGCGGGCGCAGGCGCTTAATGTCGGTTGAGGCCTTTTTCGTGCGCGCCAGCAGCTTCTCACGCTGGCTGATAGCGCTGGTGAGGTCGGCTTTACGGCGAATCGCCGCTTTAAGCGAATTGCGGTATTGAGACAGCAGGAGACGATCGCTGCTGTAAACACTGCCCCAGCGCGCCTTCCATTCTTCATTTTCTGCCGCTTTGGCCAGCACCAGCTGACGGTAGCGCGCGACCTCTGCGGTTGCCTCTTCCAGCTCGGTCTTGTTGCTTTCCAGCTGCGCGCTCAGCGCTTCCACATCTTCGCCGGCGGCGTGCTGCGCTTTGATGTAGTTTTGCAGATCGACGGTGGCCTGTTCTTTCTGGCGGGCCAGCTGCGCCGCCTTCGCCTTATCCATCTGTACCTGCATCATCGCAAGGCGTTCCCCGTCATCTTTGGCGGTGTACATCTGCATTTCGATCATGTCGTTGGCGTCGGCGTTTTCCATCTCCGATTTATCAGAGCGAAGAATATCGGAGATCCAGCCCGCTTTGCGCTTCAGCGTCTTCAGGCGGTACTCGTCAAAAGAGCCTTTGCCGCAGTAGTAGTGGACACGCACGCTGGCGCGATTGGAGCCCACACGGGCGCCGCGTCCGTTACGCTGTGCAATGCTCGCCGGGGTCCACGGCAGGGTGAGGTGATGAATATCCGTCGTGCCGCGATGCAGGTTAATCCCTACCTCCGCTTTTTTGTTGCAGATAATGATCGGGGTGCGGCCCTCCTGGAAGTCGGCAGCGATTTTCTCCAGCCCGCCCAGCGACATCTCGTTTTGCTGCGCGATATACGCGTCATAGAGCGCCATCTGCTCATTGTATTTCGCCAGCTGCGCCTCGGTCGGTTCGTCCGGAAGGTCTTTCGGCGGCTTAACTGCTTTCAGCTTCTTACCGGATTTTCCAGCGTCGGCGACGGTCTGCGCATTGAGGATGCCAACCTGCGACGGGTCGATATTCAGCGCGTTGCAGATAATGCGCTTCAGCTTCTGGTGCTGCGTTTTTTCGTCAGTGAAGATGATCTGCTTACCTTCCGGGGAAAACTCTTTCAGCGTGGCGATCAGCTTCGCGTATTTCGGCGTTACCGGGTGCGTTACGGTGCGCTCGTCTATGCCGAACTTCGCCAGGCGCTTATTCACTTCCGGCTCGAAGGCCTCCGGCACCTGAAGCTGGATGAAGTCGCCTTTGTCGATAAGCGAATATTGCGCCTGCTGCGTCACAGACTCATCGCTATCGTCATCTTCGCTGATGGCCTGTTTTGGCAGGCTATCAGCCAGCTGCTGCACCGCGTCGGCGTACTCCGGCAGGAAACGATAGGTGATCCGGCGGTGGTACAGGTCCATATCCGTACAAACGCGGTCCATATCGCGGATGATGGAGAAGATCGGACGTGCTTTCTCCTGCGTGGTCGTGCCGTCCTCCTGCACGATGGTAGCCATGCCGTTATCGGCGTTGGCGGCAGCTTCGGCCTGTTTGCGCAGCTCCTCATAAGCGTCCAGCTGCTCGGCGGTCAGCGGCGCATCCTGCTGGCGTTCATCCAGCTCCGGGATCTCTACGGTGTCTTTGACGTCTTCCGCCGTTTTCAGCGTCGTCCAGCGGTGGAAAATGCCGCGCAGCGCATCGAGGTTTTCAAAGCCCACCAGCGCCATCTTTTCTTCAACTTCGCCACTGATTTTCTGGACCGTTTCCAGGCGGGTTTTGCCGAAGAATTTAACGAAGTCGTCAGGTCCGAAGATACCCATTTTCTGCCAGAATTCTTTAGGCAGAACGTGAGAAAGCATGTTGTAGGCGTCGATCGGGGTGTTCACTACCGGCGTGGCGGTCAGCAGAACCGGCCCACGGCCGCCGTTCTTCTTCATCAGGTAGGCGTTTTTGATCGCCATGTCGCGCGCTGACTGCGCAACGGCGCTGGTCGGCAGGTACGCCAGCTGGGAGGCCTCGCGGCCATTTTTGTAGCTGTTGCGGTAGTTGTGGCCTTCGTCGGCGATCACGCTGTCGAAGCCCATATCTTCGAAATACGGATATTTCTCGGCCTTCTCGGTGCCGGTATCCGAATACTCAGAAAGTACGCGCCGGCGCGCAGCTTCTTTGCGGTGAGAGTCGGACTCCATCGCGCTGGCCACACGCCCGGCCGCCACAAAGTCAAACAGCATATCTTCAGCGTGTTCGTCTACGGTTTCGTTACGCAGCGGGATACGGGCATACTGCTCTTTGGTGAACACCACGGCGCGGTAGTTGGAATGCGGGATCGCGTTCATGCGCGCCGTAATCGTCGCTTCGTCTGCCAGCTTCAGGCCATCACGCATTACCGGCGTGCCGTCGTCATTCATCACCTGCTTGCCGTTCTCATCGAGTACCGGCACCTGGCGGATCTGGTCGCCATCCATCAGCACATCCAGACCGACAAAGAGGTAATTACTGAATGCCTGCTCGCTCAGGAACTCTTTCGCCTCGTAATACCAGTTTTCCAGGACGGACTTCGGTACCACGTACGCAGTGCGGGTAGAGCGGCCATTTTCAAAGTTGAATGCCTCCAGCGCCAGCGCGGTAGTGGTTTTGCCGAGCCCGGTACCGAAGCCCAGGATGCCGCGCCCGTCTTCAGAGAGACGGCGAACCTCACTATTCTGGTAGTCAAATGGGTTACGGCGGCCGCTGATACCGGTCAGGCCCAGGGAATCGCCGGAATGCTCATACGGAATGTTGCTGTTGAAAACGTCGTTATATTTGGCTACCAACTCGTCGTAGCGATCATGGGTTTTGATCCACTTATTAAACTGCTCCTCCAGCAACGCCGCCTGTTCACGATAGCCGTTCGCCGTCGCGCCATCCTTGCCGCCGATGCGCGCACCGTTGAGGTACTTTTCCAGCTGCGCGGGGAAACCAGTAGCGTTGTCGCCGGACTTTTTATCCCACTCATAGCGGATCTCGCCGCTTTCCTTGTCCTTGCGCTGCACCACGCCGTAGCGGTGGCCAACAAAGAGGCCGTCGCCGCCGTGATAGGTTTCGGAAACCATCTCGTCGCCTTCCAGCTGCACCGACTGGACGTAGCGCAGGTCCGGATAGCCGTTCTCCTGCAAAAACTCCAGGATAACGGAGCGGTCAAACCAGCGGCTGTTGAGCTTGAAGCGTATGCTTTCGGCAGGAGTTTTAACGCGCTTCTCTTCGATGGCCGCCAGCTGGTTGAGGACATTGTTTTTTACTGCCCCGTCCGGCAGCTGCGCGAGAAAGGCCTGCTTGGGCGCGATGATTTCATTCAGATCGCCGCTGGTAGCGCGTGCGAACGGCACAATGCCTCCGTACGGTGAAACGGCGATGCCCGGAGTGTTGGCCAGCAGATCCAGCAGTTGGTTATCGCTGGCAGGGAGATCGCCGGTAAAGGCCTGGCGGAAGTCGTCCAGTTGGATAGGATCACGGGTGAGATCGCTGTAAAGGTAGCGCAGCGTATCCTGATGGCTGGTGGAGTCGTAGCTTGCGCTGGCGTCATGCGTCACCAGTTTGCCGGTCAGCTCATCGGAGATCGTGCCGTCGAGCTTAATCGCGCCACGGAAGGCAAACCATGCGCGCGCGCCGGAGCCGGAAAGCTTCGCGATCGGCCCACGGCCCGGATTCCCGTAGCGGTCAATTTCGGCCTGAATTTTGGCCACCAGCGATAAGCGGCGCTGCTCAATGTCGTATTCGCTGTGACCTGCGGCCTTCATATCCTGATATTCAATCAGCATGCGGCCAATCATCGCGCCACGATAGAGGCGATCGCGGTATTTCTCCGGTTGGCTGTTAATCCAGTCCACCAGTTGCACCATGTCATCGCTCATTGAGCTGGTGAACTGCTGGCGAACATTGGCCATCTGGTCAAAGGTCATCGCCAGGCGGCCTTCGGCGGTGGTCAGGTTGCGCTGAAGCGCTTCCCAGCTATCAGCACCAAATCGTGCGTTGTCGATCACCAGCTCTTTACCGGCGTCCGCCTCAATCCAGCGGCCACCAACGAAGGAATGCCAGACACCATTAATGAGACGCAGCTCCCCGTCATCAATGACGTCAGCGGTCGGCTGAGGCTCGTCAATGTCCAGCATTGACCAGTCGATTCGGCTGTCAAAACGGTGAATCAGCTTGGCCTTCAGCGCCTGGTTATCGATCTGGCCATCGGCGCGTACTTCAATGCGGCCCTGAAAACCTTTTTCCTGTGTGCCGTGAACGAACCGGCGCCCGTCGCGCTCAAACCATTTGCCCGTAATGAACGTAGGCCAAAGGACGTTTGCCGCCTCCAGCGTGCTTTCTTCCGCCTGCGCGACTCTTTCCGCCATTTCTTTCGGGTGCTTGCGCATCAGTACGACGTCAACGACGGTGCTGGTGCCGTTGGCGTCAAAGGTGCCGGTCGGCAACCGGTGCGCGCCTAAAAACTCAGCTTTGCGGGAAAGGCGCAGGCGCAGCCGCTTCATGTTGGTACCGGATACGATGGATGGCGGCACGATTACGCACATGAACCCGCCGGGCTTAATCTTGTCCAGCATACGCAGCATGAAGTAAGAACCCATATCGGTTTCTTCCGCATAGGGTTTATCCAGGTTGCGCGTGTTATCGCGGCCGCCGAACGGCACGTTGCCAACAACATGGTCGAAGGTGTCATTCGGGGTGGTTGATGCCAGTTGCTCGAAGGGGCTGATCTGCACGCTATCTTCAGGGTGAAGCAGCTGATTGATGCGACCGGAAAGCGGGCTGATTTCCGTGGCGGTCATCATTGTTCCCGCCGGTTTCGTTTCGTTGAAAACGCCGGTGCCCGCCGACGGCTCCAGGGTGTTACCGACGTCGGCCCCGTAGAGCTTCATAATCTCCCACACACCTTCTGCCACTGGTTTCGGTGTGTAGTATTCAGAGACGGAACCGCCGATCCCACCTTCGCCAGTGTACCCGGCCAGCGTTTGGCGCTGTTCATCCGTTAACTCTGCGCCGTCAGCCAGGCTGTTTAGCAGGTCAACGGCCCGTTCGTTAGCCTCGCGGCGCAGACGGTCAAAGCTTTTGCCTTCGACCTTTTCAACGCCGAAAGGCACCAATTTCCGGCGATTACTTATTGCTCTAATATATCTGACAATCTCGCCGATGCTTTTGCAGGAAAAAACCCCGCCTGTAATGTCCGCCATTAGTGATCCTTCACAAGTGACCAGTGTTAAATTTGCGCAAAATTGATGCGAAATTATTCTAATGAAGGTGCAATCTTGGCTGACAATAAAATTACCCTGTCCTCTGTCAGGAAAGCGCTGACTGACGTTTTTAAGGACGCGCGAGGCGATCACGACAACATCCTGTTATCTGCTCTGGCGGTCCAGGGCGGGGGCGGCGGCTATCTCTTTTCTCGTGCGTCTGCACCGGCAGCGCTGGCAGGCTTCCTTACAAACAATTCAGGCAAGGATGACGGGCAATCGTGTGTTGTAGATGGGAGTCGCTATATCTTTGATGAGGCGACGCTTCCGGAGGACCGGTTACAGCGCTATCCGATTCTGGAAGAAATGTCTGTTTACAGCACCATCGCAACCGCGCTGAATATCCACATCACGCACGCTCTTTCCTACGACAAAAAGACGGGGCAGACCTTCTCGATCTCCCCGGTGAATAATGGGAACGAGGCGGATTACAAAGAAGCGCAAACGCTATGCAATGAGCTGATGAACGACATCGGCAAGACCATCAACAAAGAGGTGGCGGGCTGGGCATACATCATGACCGTATTCGGCGTGGCATACATCCGGCCGCACGCTGTTGAGGGGGTCGGCATTAAATCGTTCGAATGCTCCTATTACTCCCTGCCCTACTTCGTGAAAGAGTTTGAGGTGGCTGGCAGCCTGGCGGGCTTCAGTGGCGACTATCTGAAAGATGCCACCGGCAAGATGGTGTATGCCGATCCATGGTCCCTTATTCCGATGAAGATCCCCTACTGGCGCCCGAAAGGAAACCAGATGCCGGTTTATTACGGCACCCGTCCTTATAGCCTGCTCGATGACCCGGAAACTCGGATGCCGGTAGAGACGCAAAATTACGGTACCAGCCTGCTTGAATATGCGTACGAGCCCTATATCAATCTGCGCTCGGCGATCCGCTCGCTGAAAGCCAGCCGCTTTAACGCCTCAAAAATCGACCGCATCATTGGCCTGGCAATGAACAGCCTGGACCCGGTAAAAGCGGCGGACTATTCACGCACGATCTCGCAGACCCTCAAGCGCGCCGCTGACCTCATGGAGAAACGCGCGAAAGGGGCCAATAACATGCCGACCGTCACCAATACCCTGCTGCCTATCATGGGCGACGGTAAGGGCCAGATGACGATCGACACGCAGACCATCCAGGCAGACATTAACGGTATTGAGGACGTTCTGACGTACATGCGCCAGCTGGCCGCCGCGCTGGGCCTGGATTACACGTTGCTGGGATGGGCTGATCAGATGTCCGGCGGCCTGGGTGAAGGTGGTTTCCTGCGTACGGCGATTCAGGCGGCAATGCGCGCGGCGTGGATCCAGCAGGGCGTAGAGGAGTTTATCCAGCGGGCCATAGATATTCACCTGGCCTATAAACACGGAAAGGTTTACCCGGAGGGAGAGCGTCCCTACAAAATCGAATTCCACTCCGTGAACACCGCGTTGCAGCAGGAACACAACGATAATCGCGATGCGCAGGCCAACTACGCTACTGTTATCACGCAGATTCTGGATGCCATCAGCAATAACCCGGTACTGGCCAACTCCGAAGCGTTTAAGCGCTACCTGTACTGCGACATTCTGGAGATCGACGAAAGCACCTCTGATGCGCTGGTGTCTGAGCTGAAAGCCAAAGGAGACGGCGACGATTCCATGATGGACTCCATCCTTAAAACATCGCCAGAGGACCTGGCGCTAATCCTTGAATCAGTCTTTAAAGTTAAAGAGGGACAAAACCATGACTGACGTTCTGAAGACGGTAACTGACCGTTTTTGTCTGTATAAAAACGCACGCACCGGCCGCCAGAACGGCCGTAAATACGTGCTGGGAGCGGTAAAGGCCATGCTGGAAAGCAGAGAGACGCAGGAGGGGCTGCGTCTCGGCGAGCTGTATGGTTACTATGGCCACGGGCGCCGCGAAATGACCGGTAAACTGGAGCTGCCGGAAACCAGCGTGATCATGGTAGAAGGCCGCCCGGTTGTTATCGACAACGTGCCAGCCTGCCGCACGGTATCCATCTCCGTTGATGACAACGGCGTTGTGACCCATACGCAGGAAATTCTCAACACCGAACCCGGCAAAATCGTTGCGGCGATGATTGAAAGCCGTGCAGGTGGCTGGAGCTGGGCGACCGGCGGCCGCCAGGCGGGCAATATCGCCGTTACCACCAGCTTCCACGGCGTGGACTATGTAACCAACCCGAACTATGTGAGCCTCGATCACCCGGCGAGCGCGGGCATGTTCGAAAGCGCAGACGCACAATCACTTCTCGCCGAGTCGCTGGCCGCTCACGGCTACTCTGATGAATCGGTGCAGGCGGTGATCAGCCACTACGGTAAGCTGGCGGAGCTGGAGCTGATGATGGAAGCGACTGAGCGCAACGCGGAGCTGGAAACGGCGCTGCTGGAAAGCCAGGGGCGCTATCTGGAAGCGCAGATGCGCCAGAAAGAAGCTGAAGATCGGATCGCCCTGCTGGAAAGCGCGGCGGGCGTGCGTGATGATGTGCTGGTGGCCATTCAGAACGAACTTGATAAGCTGCCGATTTTTGTAACCAGCAGCCAGAAAGAGGCCTTTAAGTTGAAGCACCCGGACGATGCGGCTGTTGTAGCGTCGCTGTTCGAATCGTTGATTAAGGTCGGCGCTCGCCATCTCCCGCTGACGCCACCAGCTGAAATCTCACAGCCGCAGCCGCGCCAGAAGGTGCCTGAACATGCCAGCATGATTACCTTCGGCAAGCCTACAAATCCCTTCACCAAATAAATTATTAGAACAATCACGGGTTGCGATCTGCAACCCGTTGTTGTTTAATTTGCCCCGCCGGACGATACGCAAAAAAAACCCCGGCGGCAGCCGGGGTGAGTCGTATCATTTTAGAAAAATATCATTTGCGAGGTAAATAATGCCATATTGCGCTGTTAAAAACAAAACTTTTTCATTTAATAATGACGGTTCTTTCAATCAGTTCGGCCTGAAAAGTGTGATTCAGGAGATCTCCCCAAAGTTACTCCGACCGTCTGAAAAATACATCCTGATGTTTGCCAGCGAACACGCCACCGCCAGCGATAAGCTCTGTATCTTCAAATCCCTTCAAACCATTGCTGATGATTGTGGCGTCAGCAAAGACACCGTTCGTCGTTGTCTCACTCGTTGCGTTGAAATGGGCATACTCACAAAAGAGTTTGTGATCGATGAAACAACCGGTAAGCAGAAGCCCTGCCTGTATACTTACACTCCGCTTTTCATCCGGATTGCAAAGGCGTTCCGTCGTCTTGCCGACAAGCTCAAAAGCCGTCGCCAAAAAGATTTCAAAGATGCTCGCACCCGCTTTAACACCCTGCTCGAACGTATGGTGTTCCGAGTCAAACTTGGTCTTTCCTCACTGAAAAACAAGCTCTTTTCGAAGGGATACCCTCCTAAATCTGCCGTAAAACAGGGGTTGCAAAACGCTACCCAGGAGGGTGGCAAAATAGAGCCCAATAAAGTAATTACTGATAAAGTAAATAAATACACAGCCACTGACGTCAGCGCGAAGCGCGACGCAGCTGGCGATCAAGAAATTCAAAACACAGAACGCAAAGGCAAGCCAGAAAATGGGGCTGTCCGCTTCTTTCAAGATCTCGCAAAAAATTTATCATCCATTGCCACACGCAGAATGGAGGAAAAATTAAAATTAAGTAAAGGTTTTGCGTTAGAACAAAATAGTGCCAAACACGGCAAGCCACAGGCAGAGCGCCGTGCTGGGAAAGCCACACAGGAAGGGTTTAACCATACCCGCTTCCAGGAAGCCGATCGGATAGCGGAACAGCAATGGGAAGAGCGCCAGCGGATCGCGCGTGATAACCCACGAGAAAAACAGATTCAAAAGCTCGCAGAAATCAGGGCTCTTCTGGATAATGCGAAGGCACAAAAGGTAGGAATATGATGGAAACCAAAACCCGCACGCTTAAAAAAATTCTCGTACCAGGTGAAAACGGACTGGTACGCCCGAGGACAAAAGCCCGCCCCGCAGGTAAGCGTCCGACAAAGGTCAAAAAGCTGGATTTGAAGGATGTACGCCCGCACCAGCGCAAGCTGATCAACCACTGGCCTGATCTGTACCGTAACGGTCGTATTCTGCCGGTTGCAGTCGGCATCCGTGAGGCGATGGTGGAGGATCTGAAAGCGCGCGGCATCACTATCAATCCTAAGCGGATCGCAAGCGAACTGTCATCGGCGCTGAATACCGAAAACTATCAGCGGCGCATCCTCTTCATGAAGCACCGTTATGGCTTGGATGGTAAGCCGGTCGCGGAGATCACCGACCAGGAGCGCGAGTACGCGTATCAGAAACTGGCTGCCAAAATGACGGAACGTGGACGCACACCGCCGCGCCCTGGATTCTGGAAAGCAAAAAAGGCCTTCCGCAAAAAGCCGAAAGGCCAGAAACCAGTTAAACCTGCTTCCTCCTCCTAAAATATTTACGCGCCGCGCGGCGGGGGCAATCTGAAGTGGTTCCCCCCTGCTGCATCAGGCGCGCCGCCATACTCAGGAACGTCAGACAGAGCCGCATCCCGGCATAAAGTAGCGGATCCAATGGCCATGTTTCATTCCAGACCGAAACTGCCATGAAAATGGAGTCACACACGATTGCCGCCAGGGACAGCTTCATCGTCGAAAGGCGGCGAAGCTGGCGACGTTTATTCATTGCCGAGCCCTGCCAAACAAAGCTGGCGCTCTTTCTCCCGGCGGATCTCAAGCCCTCGCAACCGCACGCCACCAGCATTAACAAAATCCGGCAGGTGATTGCACATATTCACCCAATTCCCGGCCTGCGCCCATTTATGGATCGACGTCTCAACGCGGCGCTGCTGCGCTTTGCTGTAGTAGGTTCGCAGGCTCCCACATCCCATATTGAACGCAGCGCTGGTCATTGCGCTGAATGTATTGTCGGGCATGTCCTTGCCCCGGAAATGCTGATCAATACAGCGCTCCGCAACCAGAATGTTTTTTTCCCAATCGGCGGCAATCTGCTGGTCCGTCTTTCTCACGCCTGGTTTAACGTTGTGGGTATTGCCTACGCCGTCCGTCCACTTCCCAGCGGGGCAAACATACGGATCGCGCCGGCACTGTTCGGCATTACCGATCAGCTCCAGCCCCGCCTCGTTGGTACGCACCGTTCCATGCCCCAGGACGATGCTGATCATCATCCCAATGGCGCAAATGGCGCTCCCGCCCACTGCTGTCTTTTTTTTCATCTTTCAGCCTCACAAGTGATCTGCTTTACGATTACCACTCGACCACTCATGCAAGCGCACGCGCCTCCGGGCGCGTTTTTTTGGCTGGTGGGAAATCGTATCCCAAATCGCTTGTTGAACGTCTTCCGAAGCGTTATTTTATTGCTCTAATAATTATTGTTTTTAAGGACCTTAATCAGTGGCACAGCGCGGTGTAAACAAAGTCATTTTGGTGGGCACGCTCGGACAAGATCCTGAAGTGCGTTACATGCAGGGCAATAAAGCGGTGGCTAATCTCAGTCTGGCCACAAACGAAAGCTGGCGCGATAAACAGACCGGCGAAATGAAAGAGAAAACGGAGTGGCACCGCGTCGTGCTGTTCGGCAAGCTGGCGGAAGTGGCTGGTGAATACTTAAAGAAAGGTGCCCAGGTCTACATCGAGGGTCAGCTTCGCACGCGCAAATGGACGGACCAGACCGGTGTTGAGAAGTACACCACAGAGATTGTCGTAGGGCAGAACGGCTCTATGCAGATGCTCGGCGGCCGCCAGGGCGGCGGCGCTGGCGCAGGTGGCCAGCAGCAAAGTGGATGGGGGCAGCCACAGCAGCCGCAGGGCGGCCAGCAGTTTAGCGGCGGTGGCCCTGCCCAGCACAGCGAACCGCCGATGGACTTTGATGACGACATTCCGTTTGCGCCGATTGGCCTACCCTTCCCCCGCCACGCTATCTACAGCCTATAAGAAAAAAGCCCGCGTTTTGCGGGCTTTCATGTTAGTTGACGCTTTGATCTCCATCCGTATCGTAGCCATACGATTCGTCGTCATCGCCTTCCACTTCAGGCCAATCCACCAGCCAGCCAGCGATCTCGGCGCTACGCAGAACAAAGCTACACTCGGCGTCCACAGTATTTACGGTGCCGGTAGCGGAATTGGGCCGCAGAGCGCGGATTGCTTCAGCGATCTCTGCCAGCGACACATCGCCTGTAACCTTAGTGATCGGCCCGTCCTCAAACTCCACTGCTCCCTCTCGGCCATCGGGAGACGTGATCTTAATGGTTTCCATCGTGTAGCTCCTTCACGCAGCCCAGCGCCAGCTCAAGCAGGCCATCATTATTGATGATAGACCTCGCGGCCATATCTTTATCGCGGTAAAGCTGAAGCGCCATAGAAAATACCTCCGTGCTGCTGCACTTCATCAGGCTTGGTTTCTCGGAAGAGATGCTGCCGGACGGGTTAACCTTGTTGTTCATGTAAATTTTCGAGACGTACTTACGGCTAAGAGACGTCCGGACAAAGTATTCTGGTTTCCGGCGGTTTCCTAAATTGCCATAAGTTACAGAGGATGAGAGGCTTTTCGACTTCAGGAACGAGCGGGCCTTTTCCAGCAATGCCGGATTGGAAAACTCCAGGTGGTGCCCTACTTCATGCCAAAGCACATGCACGTCGTCAGTGGAGCCATCCAGCACGATCTCCCCTCTTTCGTTAGCATACGCGCGCACACGATCGGCATGCTCGATGCTCTTCAGCGTGCCGAGCTTCCCGCCGGTCAGCCGGTAGATGCTCTTCAGCTCACGCTTAATATCAATGGGCGCCCGCCACTCATGCGGCCCACTGAATTTTTCCGCCAGCTGGTCATCCAGCTTCACGCCGGATACCCACGTTTCCGCCTGCTCTTCATCGACCGTTGATTGTTCAATCACTGCGTCAAAAGCTGCCTGCACCTTACCGTGGATTTTGTCTACCAGGCTCGGTGAAAGCCCGTTTCTGAACGAGGCTACAATATCCATCAGGCGCAGCGCCCTGCTATCATTGTCGCCATATTGACTCGCAACGTTGCGCTGTAGAACACGCATCGAGTTATACAGGGATGTGTTTTTTTCGCTTATGGCGTCATAGAGATACCGCCCCAGCTTTTCTTCGTCGTCGATTACCTTGTTGATCTCGGAGATGTAAAAATCCAGCAGGTAGCGAGTGTCATTATCCACCACATCCAGATCCAGCACATACTCAAAATCTGCCTGCCAGCCCTCCGCCCTATCTTTGATGGCGATCGGCTTATTCAGGCCTGCTACCGCTGCAATATCCTTACCGGCAGCCATGACGCCTGTAATATCGCGCGCGTCGTCGGTAATGGCCTTACTCATGGCCTGAAATGCCTTCATGACCTTCAGCGGGTTGTCAGCACGCGCCAGCGCCTTATCGAATTTCGCCAGGTAATTTGGTGCGATGCCTGAACGCTCATGAGCCCACGAAAGCGACGCAGCTTTCAATTCGCTAAGCGTTAGATCATGGAATGAGGTGTGATCGCCGAAAAGCCGATCCAGACGGCTGATCACCATGCTAAGCGGCGCTGTAGTACCGGTTGCTGCCAAAAACTCTTTGACGCGATAAGGCACCGCCTTATCCCACTCCAGCGCCGGCGGCAATTCACGATTTCGTATCGCTGCTTTGATCGCTTCAAACGCCGGGGTGCTGTAAGTGGCCATGCGTTGCAGTGTCGGAAGTGCGTTCTTGCTGATACCCAGCTCCTGGACCCAGTTCAACACTTCACTTGGCATCAGGTTGAGGTAAAACCCCAGCGCTGCCACGGCATTATTATCGTCAGGCTCAGGTTTTGAAACGAGCTTAACCAGACTGATCAGGTCGTCAATGCCATTCGCGTTGCGCAGCAGCATGCCGATGTACGCCCCCACATTTGAGTATTGACCACCAGCACCGACAGCCTCAAATAAGCCGCCAGTCATTCCCTGCATCCCTTCGCTTTCCAGTTGGTCAGACACTTGGCGGAGAATATCCTGAAGCGATACCTCACCGCCGCCGAACATATCCCCCAGCGCCTGGCCCTGGTGCTGCAATTCTTCATTGATGCGCTGCGCCATCAGCTTAAACGCGGTGGCCATACGTTTCGCGCTGCGGTTGTTTGCCACGATAAACAGCGCCAGCGCTTTTACCTCCGGCGCTGTCTCATTGAACATATCGCCCTGTGCGATCACGTCGCTGATATGCTGGCCAGACTCTTTCGCCTGCCGCACCAGGTCTACCGCATCTTTGAGCGCCGAAAGCGCCTTTTTATCCAGGGAATCGACAGTCTCAATACCATCAACAAGGGTATTTACAGCCTGTTTATGCGCCTCCCCGGAGATGGCCTGCATTTGCACGAAGTCACTCGCGGCGGCGTTCAGGGCCGTCAGCACGTTACGCATATCAGGATCCGGCTCTTCGGCCACCATGCGCACCAGGCGCGCATCTTTATACGCCTTCGCAAAAATAGCGTTCTGCACGCGGTCAACCAGCTGCCGGGTTGGCCGCCCGTCTTCCGTAACCAATCCCGCTGCCTGCGTTGCGCCGACTTGCGTCATGAAACCACGGATAAAGGCGTCATTGCTTCGACTAAGCAGATCGCCACTCTCGGACGGGTTAAATAGCGACATCATGCCTGGGGTGATGCTGTCAGCGTCTACGAAGGCCTTTTCACTAGCAGCCATCTCCTGGAGATCAGAGATATTAGAGTCTTTCGCAAACTGTACCCGGTCTACTTTCGTCAGACGCCGGCGCACTAATACCGGTGCTGCCATCGAGGAAACTTTTTCCGGGCTCAGGCCATAATCAACGGCATGTTCGATCAGGTAGTCGCGATATTTATCGGCGATCCCATCCTGGTAGGCCTTGATGATGCCCATTGTGCGGCCATTCCCCGACTCTACAGCGTTGTCCTCACCGATAATCGGCGCGCCGTGGCTCGACAAGCCTGAATCGGTTAGCTGCGCCGGGCGGAGGTCTTTGGAGATCTGGTTAACCTGTAAGAGGCTGGATGCGCGGGTACGATCGCGCGGTTGTAACTCTTGGGGGTACGCTGGATTTATTTTCCCGTCCAGCGTATTGGAAACGAGGAGCGCGGCGGCATCAACAATGTCAAAAGCCGTTTTTACCTCATCGCCTTTCGCCGTCACCACATAGGAAACCCGCCCGTATTCGGGCAGGTTCTTCAGCAGTTCAACCAGCGTGATTATGCTGGTGGCCATGGCCACCTGTTCGCGTAAGCTCATCCCTGCGTCGCCTTATGCTGCCTCTTGCACGTTGGCGTCAATCCATGACGCCGTGTGTTGTTTAACCTGATCCAGATCGATATAAGTACCAACGTACTGGCTCAGGTCCTGGAGCGTGCTGATAAACGCTTCAGAGTTTTGCTTCAGGAATTTATCCGCCAGAAAATCGGCAACCAGCTGCGGCACGTTGTCGTTCGGCGGCAGTTCTTCCGGATTAGCGCCGGTGGCGGCGCCGTATCCCATCTGCTGCATTACCTGATCAATCTCATCACTGACATCCAGCAGATCCAGCCCGGTCGCGGTCGCCGCCTTTGACATGAGCTCATCGAGCTTGTCACTCAGATCCATCAATTCAATCGCGGAGAGCTTCATGCATTTGCCCCCTGTTTCTGAATGGCTACCAGCAGATCAGCAAGATGACGCGCAGCAGCGTTCACCAGCTCCTCGTTTTCGTCAAAGCGGCCTGCGGCCTGAAGCGCAGCGATTGCCTCGCGAACGCTACTACGCGCGTTGCGAATTTCCAGCATATCGCTGCTCTGCATGCTGCTAATGCCATTCAAATAGTCGATCGCTTGATTGGCGGCTTTGTCCGCTTCGCTAATCTCTGGTGCCGGTGTCGGCTCCGGCTCCAGTTCTGGCGCTGGTTCTGGTGCTGGTGCCGGTTCTGGCTGCGGCTCTGGCTCAGGTGCCGGCGCGTTATCAGCAACCTCCTGCTCAAGCGCGGCGATCATGCTCTGCACCAGTTTTTCGGTGCCTTCTCCCTGCGGGTAAGCGATGTTGGGGAAGGTTTTCTGGAAATTCATCTTCAGCGTCGCGCGGAAGTCTTTAGGCGCGCTGGTGGCCATCTCCAGGTATTGCTGCGCATATTTGCTGAACGGGCCGCTGGCCAGCGTTTTAGCGAGGAAGTCAAAGGACTGTTCACCCGGTAACAATTTCAGGTCAAAGTTGCGCATCTGCTCATCAGAAAGCGGTTCATCGTATGTAATGATGCCGTGGCGGGCATAAGCATAATACGGATCATCAGCGTCAGGGCGCGGCAGGATACCGGCATTGTCCGGCGGCACTGCGCCGACGCCAGCAGGGCGCATTTGAAGCGCGTAACGATACTTGCCGCCTTCAGGCGCAGGCGTCGGTTCCGGGGCTGGCTCAGGCTCTGGAGCGGGTTCAGGGGTCGGCTCTGGCGCGGGCACAGGTTCAGGCGCCGGTACAGGGGCGGGTTCTGGCTCATTGGGAACAAGGTATTGCTCGGCCTTGCCCGCCTTGTATGCCTTAAACAGTTTGCCGATCGCTGCCTCAAGGTGTACGCCCTGAATAGACTCAGCCTGTATCTGATAGCGGCTGCCGTCAGGATCCGTCAGCTGGATATAACCCTCGCCGTCAACAATGCCCTGCCGCATCTCTGCGCCATTGCTCAGTGTTACGCGACCATCCATGTGCATGCGGTTTTTGATACTGGCGAGGCGGTCCGTCAGCGCACGCGCATGGCTACCCGTCACTGCGACGGGAGTATCATCACCCCGCCCGCCAGTGCGGTTAAGCTCGTCAATCTCGGCCTGAAGCCGCTCATTTTCTTCAATAAGCTGGTCTGCCTGCGCGGAGACGGCGTTTACCTGCTGTTCCAGGTCCGCGCCCTGGCTTTGAACAGTTGTTGCCTGCTCAGCAAGCTCGCTCAGTGCATCTTCTTTCTGATCGCTATCGGCCTGAAGCTGGTTGATCTCGTCAACGAGAGCCTTTTTCTTTTTCTGCGCACGTTGGAATTTGGCAGTATTTTTCTCCGCCAGGTTGGCCAGCTTCATTGTGACTTGCGCCAGCGTCATATCACGTCCGCTCATCGGCGCGACGGTATGGGTAACGTCTTTTTTGTTTAACAGAAACTGGAAGGCTACCAACGTGTCGGTATTGGTGATCTTCTTATCCGCCGTTGGGCTGTGAAACAGGACGCTGATTGTCTGACCGTCGCTCAGAGGGATAAGGGCCGGGAGGACCGGCAGGCCATTCACATTACGAGCCCGGCCAACTTCAGCGCCGCCAATTTCCCGCGTGCCGCTCTGTGGGACGTCGCCGGTTTTATCGCTTCCGGCGGTGATGCCGGTGCCTTTCAGCTTCTGGTTCAGCGTGCGGATAAACGCGCGCATAGTACGGCTCAGTTGCAACCGCGTAGACGTGATGGCTTCTAGCAACTCGCCCGTTTGCCAGTGGATCGGTGCATCATAGAAAAAAGTGGCTTCCAGCTCTTCCATGGAGTTCGCCTCAGTCATCAGATAGCGGCTTTCACCTTCCATCAGTGCGCGATACTCGTCATCAGTAATGGGCAGCGGGAGAACATCTAAACCCGGCTTGATAGTCACTGCCTTGTGAATATTAAAAACGTCCATATTATTTCCCTGCTCTCAGCTGTTTCAGGCGTGTCTTCAGCTCAGTATTTTTGGCTCTCGCGTTGTTCAGTCGCGCCGTTTCTTTATCCATTCGCCCGCGAAGATCGGTTATGGCCTGCTGGCTCACCGCAACCTGGTTTTGAATGGAGCGGTAATTCTGCGTCAGCTGCGCATTACGATCTTTTGCCTCCTGAAGCTGCTGGAAGCTGGATTTTACTGCGGGTTTTTTATCGACAGGGTTAGCTACGCGCTTGGCCTTTGCAGCCAGCGACTTCCGGAACTTCACCGCATTGTTTTGCGCAGCGCGCCCCATTACGGCGCCCAGCGTTTTAACGTCCGGAGACTGCGCGTTTGGGATTACTCGCCCGTTCAGCTTAACGGAGGAGATGTCGCCAGTATCGTTAACCTGAATAGTAAGCAGCTGGCCGTCCTGCAAAACGAGCTTTGCAGTTTTGACCTTCACTCCGTCCTTAGTCGTAGCGCGGTTACTGGAATCGACTTCCAGCACCGTAGCGCCCGTTTTGTTTATCGCGGCGATAAGGCTTTTAAGACCCTTCTCGTTAACTTGGTCAAAATCGACCGTTGCGTATTTATTCCCGGCCATTGTTCACGTCCTGTGAAAAAGTAAGGTGGTAGGAGCGACGCGCCTGAAGCTCGATAGGGAAGATGCGATACAGCGGATTCACAAACGAGTCGCCATGCGTGACGGTGGCTGTCAGTATCCAATTACCACTCTCTTTACCCATGCATGCCGTAGGAATGTAAAGCCACTCGCTATTTTGGCCCTTCTCAGCGTTGGCAAGATGACGTGCTTCCCCCTGAATTACCGTTGTCGGCTTCCGCGCATCCTGCATCCAATAGCTGACAGTAGCGCCCCGCAGAAACGGGAATTTGCTGGTGTAAGCGATCGGAACCCGGATAAACCCACCCTGGTATTCAACATCTCCTAATTCAATGTCAGCCACGTCGCTTCTTTTAAGCAGGAAGCGGTCCGCGACAGCCATTGCGACAGCGCCGACAATCAGACTGATCATTTGCCCCCTCCTTTTTTTAAAATGTTAACTATTCCATTCAGTAACATATCTATGTTTATCCGTTTCATCCCTGAGATGACCTCGTGACCGTTATTACTGGCGATAGTCACCGCCATGTAGATTACCGAGGGATCCCAACCGCTATGTCTGCCCCAAAAATACGCTATTGCTCCGGCTGTCACGGCGACGAAAATTTCCGTGACCAAACCTAACAGATTGCCTGCCTGGCGACCGGCGCGGACATCCATCAGGAAAGTGCCCGTCCCGCTGGTTATAGACAGCAGGAGCGCAACAGCGACTTGGGCCACTTCCTGTGTGTAAATCACAAGCTCCCCCCGCGCATTGCCTGTGATGGATGTTATTTAAAGTGCGTTCTGGAGAGGTAAGTAAAATTTGCAAGGCGCGGGAGGTGTTTTAAGGAGTAAGGGCGGGGTATTTTTCGACGGGGAAGTATTTGTAGATCGTTTTCGGTGACACATCGTAGATGAGCGCCAGCTGCCGACGGCTATGTCCTTTTAGGATCAATCTTTCAGCCTGTGCAATAAGGTCCGGGGTCATTTTTGGCCTGCGCCCGCCGATACGTCCCTTCGCTCTGGCCACCTCAAGTCCAGCACGGGTACGCTCAACGATAAGTTCGCGCTCCATTTCAGCGAGTGCCCCCATCACATGGAAAAAGAAGCGGCCCATGTGAGTAGAAGTGTCAATGGAATCAGTAAGACTTTTAAAGTGAGCCCCACGCCCGCGAACTTCATCAATAAGCGTAATGAGATTTTTCATCGAGCGCCCGAGTCGATCTAGCTTCCAAACGATGAGCGTATCGCCCTCTCCGAGGTGTTTGAGTGCGCGACGTAAACCAGGCCGATGGGCCTTAGTGCCGCTCATTTTATCCTCAAAAATTAGCTCACAATTTGAGCGCTCAAGAGCTTCCCGCTGCAATTCGGTATTTTGGTCAATTGTTGACACCCTTATGTAACCAATTTTCAAGCAATTTACTCCCTTTCTGTAAATGTCAAGATGGGTTGAAGTAGCGTTATTCTGGCAGATGGATCATGTGGGTGCGAGTAAGCAAAGGTTCGTTTGGGCGACGGCTCTGCGCTACCGGTCGGCGTGCCCGTTCCCTGGCCGTCGGCAACCCCTCCGGTAGGCTGGCTAA
>ERZ773210.1354-NODE-1354-length-24423-cov-7.146955_pt1 | contig 24423 bp, 20 predicted proteins | sample MGYA00580528_ERZ773210 | MGnify/ENA primary metagenome ERZ773210 (study PRJEB29015, sample SAMEA2737769) | human gut metagenome | biome: human gut; feature: human-associated habitat; material: faeces | place: China | collected 2012 ...
GGACGCATGCGCGTCCGGGCTTTCCCATGAGACCGTTTTTCGACGACGCTAATCGAAGTGCCGCGCGATCGAGTTGCAAGCTGATGCCGCCACCAGCAGCAGTACAGCCACGCCAAAATGACCCCGGCCGGAAACCGACATTATGCCAACGACGACCGCCGCAACGGCAAGCGCGGCCGCGATCAGCCTTCCGATCAAAAGCATATCTGCCTCCTCGTCCAACTCGGTGGATGCCGTCTCCGGGTCCGGAGGGCGGCCTTACCCATGCGCATCAGCTGCGGCGCATACGCAAGAAGCGATCAGCCGTTGCCTCTGAGCGCGTTCGCCAGCTCGTTATCCGTGTTCTCCATGGTCGTTGCGACCGCAGAGAGCTGGTTGCCGATATTCTCGATCGCTTCCGGGATCTGATCCATGTTCTTGGCGATCTCGTCAAAGGTGACGAAAAACTGGTTCTGTGCAGCGCCATCCCAGGTGGACTCGAGGGAGTTGACCTGCTGACGCAGATAGTTCAGAAGCTCGCGCAGCTCTCCGGCCTTGGTCGAAAAATTGGTGGAAGCGCCTCTGAGTTCTTCGGTAGTAAGAGCAATACGTGCCATAATAATATCCTCCTGTAATGATGTTCAGAATGTTGTTTGTGTTTGATTTTTCTGTGTGCAGTCCGGCGCTCAGCGCATCTGGCTCGCCATCTCCTCGTCCAGATCTCCAATGGTCTTGGCGATGGACGTCAGCTCGTTTGCGAGGCCCTCGGTCGCTTCCGGAAGCTGATCAAAGCCCTTCAGCGCCTCTTCGAAGTTCACAAAGAACTGTGTCTTTGCAGCGCCTTCCCAGCTGCCGTCCAGCGCACTGACCTGCTGGCGCAGATAATTCACCGTTTCCCGGATTTCTTCTGCCTTCTGAAGAAAATTCTTCGACACGCCCTGCAGCTCATCCGGGGTGATTGCAATTCTGTTGTCGCTCATTGGTTTCCCTCCTGTTGTAATACTTTATATTTCCGCCACGCGGCGGTAAGGTGCAAATGTCACAGCTTCTTGGCAAGCTGTCTGCGCTCCTCGAGCAGCGCCTCATACGCGTCACGCGCCTCACTGAGCTCTACCTTCATCTCGCCGATCACGCGCATATGGTAGCGAATGCTCTGGATCCAGGATTCGTCGAGCATGGAATACCACTTGTTTGACGCCGTACTGTCCCAGCCGGACGCCTTGAGCTCATCCAACGCTTTTTGCACGCCTTCTTTGGCCTCGCGAAATTGCGTGACCTGCGCACCGTACACGCGGATCGTTTCTTCCAGTGCATCAAAATCAACACGCAGCTGATTGCTCATGTTTCACAGCCCCTTTCTGCCGCAGCGCTCAGCCCTCTGTAACAGAGCGCAGCTGCGGCTGGATCTCGAACGCCTTGGCCTTGTCCGCCGCGGCCTTTTCTTTCTCTCCGAGCTCCTCGTAGATCTGGCTGCGCAGGAGATAGACCTCGCCGTTTTCCGGTGCGGCGCGCAGCAGATAGTCGATCATGTCCATCGCCTTTTGATATTCCTGCAGTTCCTTGTGGCACATCGCACGGTACATATACAGCTCTATCTGCCCCGGCTTCTTCGCACATTCCGCGCGGAAGAGCACGTTCGCCTCGCGCAGCGCCTGCTCGCCGTCTGCCACACGGCCGAGACGCTGCAGCGCAATCGCGCGATAGTACAGCGCCGCGTAGTAGTAGCTGTCCAGCTCCTGCGTATCGACCATTTGCTGCGTGACCTCCAGCAGCGAAGTATAGTCTTCGCGGCTCATATAGATGCACGCCAGCAGATAGCCGCTCTCCGGGTCGCGCTCGGCATCATAGACCGGCTTGAGCTCCTCAAGCGCCGCGTCCACGCGCAGCATCCCCATGTACAGCTGCGCCTTGCGCTTGTGGTATTCCAGCGCATTGTCCTCCGTGATCGGGACCTTCTCCTCCAGCATCGCCAGCGCCGTCTCGCTCTCGCCGAGCTGCTGCAGCACGCCGACCATGTCATAGTACAGGTCCGCATCGTCCGGGAAGCGCTCAAGCGCCGTGTCCAGCAGCGCCTTTGCCTCTGCGGGATGGTTCAGCTCGCACAGCACGCCGGCCTTATAGTGATAGCCCTCAAAAACCTCCGGGCACGTCTCCAGCATCTGGTCACACGCCTTGAGCGCCTCCGGCATACGGCCGTGCATCAAAAACAGTTGGATCTTACGCAGACGGGCAAAGCCGTTGTATTTGTCCACAGCGAGCGCCTTGTCATAATACGTCATCGCCTTATCGTAATCCCGGCTTTCTTCCTCCGCTGCGGCAAGCGTGAGGTAGATATCCACACTGTTCGCGCCCAGGCTGATCGCTTTGGTGAAATGCTCCTTGGCCGCGTCCGTGTTGCCCTCAAGCATCTCGACATTGCCCAGGTGGAAATACGTCAAGCCGTTCTTTTTGTCGAGCAGCAGCGCCTTTTTCAGGTTCTCTCTGGCTGCGGCATAGTCGTCTTGCATGATGCAGGTCTGGGCGATCAGGATATAGGCCTCGTCATTCATCTGGTCTTCCGCCGCGGCCTTCTCAAAGTAAATGCGCGCGTCCGCGAACTTGTCTTCCCCGTACAGCACAGCGCCCTGATTGATATACTCCTGCGCTCTGGTCAGTTCAGCCTCCATAACCGTATTCCTTTCTCATGTTTTCTAATTTCTCGCAAATCGCTGCGTCGTGATCGAAGTAGCGCATAAAATCGATCTGGCTCACCGGCGTCGGCACTCGCTGCGGCTGCGCCATACCGCGCCGATAGAGATACGCGTCGCACACGCCCGCGACCGTTATGCGCTCGGGTGTGATCCGCAGATCGCTCACCCTGCGGATATCTATGCGCAGATAGTCCGTCTTGATCCAGCTGTCGCGCAGCTGGAAAACGGTGACACACTGCGGCTGTAGCTCGATGTAGTCTTTCTTTCGGTAGATCAGGCGGTGACCGACTCTGCACAGCGGCACCACGAACAAAACCGCCGCCGCCATCACGATCAACTCATCTTCGACCGCAATGCCGAGCACCAAGCCCGCCAGCCCGATCACGGGCAGCAGCAGCGCCCACCATTTTTTGCGCAGGTAGACCTCGGGGGAAAAAGCACAATGCATCTTCATTCACCTCCGCATTCTTTACGCAAGCATGGGCTTCACGTGCCAAGAATAGAGCTTATCCAGCCCGAGTGTGGACGAACCTTTCATCGACAGGATCAGCTCCCCAAGCGACTTGCCGTTGAGGATGCCGATCATGGTCTTTGAGAATGTCGTGCCGTTTTTCAAGACGCTCTTTATTGTGACCTTGCCGATATCAACACCGGTCGTCATCTTGATCACTCTCTGCTTCATAACAGTCCGTACACGCGGCGCAAGACCCTCCGTGCCGTACTTGAGCATATTGTCGCACGTCTTCAGTGACCGGATCTCTTTCGTCAGCTGCGTGACCCCGCACACAAAGCTGACGACCTCCAGCCCACGGTAGACCCACGTTCCGGCCGTATCTCCGAGCATCCCCTGCATGACATGCTCCATGCCCATCTTTCGCAGTGCCTGCGCCGACTCCATGTCGCCGCTGCGAGCTGCCTTGAACGCTCGACAGTCATACACGAGATCCACCCCGGATTTCAGTGCGCCCCAAATCAACGGGAACGTCGCGACGAACCCGCCCGGCGCCATGATCAGCAATGCCACTGAGGCGACGACGATAAACGCATCAAATGCAACCTCAACCGCCAGCCAGAACTCGGTCTTATGCTTTTGATACCACTCTTTGATTTTATCCTTGTACGCGATGACCAGCGGGATCGGTCCCAGCAGGCCGATCTTTGAGGCAGTGATCAGCAGCTGCTTCCCGCCCTGCGTCAGCATAGTCTGGAATACGCCGGGGATACCCTCGCGCTTGCAGAAGCTCTTGATCTGCTTTTCGAGCCGCTTTGCCACGCGCTTATCCGTTTCCCTTGCGTTGTCGTCAAACGCATCCAACGCTTTGCCGAACGCCGTGAGCTTGTCGTGCTTTTCCTCAAGCCGGCGCATTTTCTTTTCGAGATACATGTTGGCGTTCGTGATGTTGCCCGTGTTCGACTGGATGCTCGACAGGCGCGCCTTCACGCCGCTATAGTCATTCTTGCGGTCACCGAGCCTGCGCGCGATCCGCCGGGTGGAACGCTTGACATTATCGTCATAACTGAAATCTACGAACAGTACATCCATTGCTGATTCTCTCCTCCTTAGCGGAAACCGCCGCCGCCACTACCGCCACCGAAGCCGCGGCTGCTGCCACCGCCGCCGCTGCTGCCGCCGCCGCCGTGTTTTTCATCCGCTTCTTCGAGGCGTCGATCCCAATACGCGATCTCCCGGTCGATGCAGTCCCTGGCCGATGAGAGCAGACCGTCCGACGCCTGATCCGCCTCTCGGTATTCGGCAAGCTTCGCCGTGATCTGTGCGCCGCCGGTCGTGCCGAGGTAGCTGTTGACATCTGCGATCGCCTCATCGACCGCGCGGTTGATGTCGCGCACGCGGCCGCCGTCATCCAGCAGATCCTTGCGCTCCTGCCGAAGACGGCGGATCCGGCTTTTGACCTGTATGCCGGTAACACTGTCAGAAATAATACCCATAAGCCACGCTCACTCCTCTCACGTTTCCTTGCCCGCAATGCTGCCGGCCGTCTGCTGATCCCACGTCTTGTAAGACTCGTAAAACGCCTGCAGGTCATCCCGCATAGCTACCAATGTCTCCTCCGAGTCATCCAGCTCCTGCTTCAGGCGCCAGTATGAACGGTCGAAAAACTCACGCGCGCCCTTTCCGGTCCAGGTGTCCTTCAGCTTCCGTGTCTGCTGATCCACCTGCTGCTTTGCCTGCGAATATGTCTCGATCGCGCGGTTCAGGCTCTGCAAAGCCGCGTCAAAATACACCGTGTCTATGCGGCGCACGCCATTTGCTGTTTTGCCCATTGCGCTGCTCCTTTCCGGCAGTCATGGCTGCCCTGCATTATTGATCCATCAGGATCGTCTTGATCCTGCAAAGCTCCGCACCGAAGGCCATGAAGGCGTCGCCGGTCTTCAGCGGCTTCGCCTGCTCCTTCTGCTGCTTGACAGTCAGGTCGATGGCCTTGATGTTGGCGGCATCCTCGAAGAAGAAGTGCTGCTTGGCCTCCTTGATCTGCTTGAAGATGTCCGGTCCGCTGTACGACGGCGTCTGGTTGTCCACATCCGCAAAGACGACGGCGACCTTCAGCCGGCGATACGTCTTGAGGATCTCCAGAAGCAGCTTGTAGGTCTCCTTGTCCTCGCCCATTTTGCGATAGAAGCCGCGGTTGTTCACGACCAGCAGCAGCAGCGGCTCGTCAGCGAGCAGCTGCTCCGGCGCAGTGCCGCGGTTTTCGGTGAGCATTGCCTGACGCTCGACCAGCCGCTCGTAGATCTCCTCGACCATGGCCACGCCGTCATTCTCGTCAACACCGTATCGCTCCACGAAGCCGTACTCGCCGCACGCCTCAAGCTTCATCTCGGCGTTGTCGACGATATATGCACTGGTCAGGCTGCCGAAAACGTTCATGCGGATCGCCGTGAGCAGATGCCGGATGAAGTTGCTGCGCCCGCTGCCCGGACGGCCGACAATGGCAAAGCTGCCCACCGTCAAAAGGTCGAGCGTCCGGTAGGACACCTCGTCGTAGTCCATGCCGATCGGGATCCGGTACGGCTGCTGATACAGCGTCTTCTGCGCCGCCGCCAGCTCGCTCATGCGCAGGACGGCCGGCACTTCGGGGATGGGCGCGGCACACACGCCCGCATAGTCTGCGTTCGTAGCGGCAATGCGCTCGCGGATATTCTGCACGCGGTCGATCTCCTTGTCGCCCTCCACGCACAGCGCCGTCTGGAACTCCACAATGTGCTTTTCCAGCGAGCAGAGGCCTCTGCCCGGAACGTCCTTCGGCTCAACCTTGCAACGGTCGAACAGGTTCATGTACTCGCCGGAATCGTTGCACGAGTACGCGATGCGCGTGCCGTAGTTCGACAGCGTCTTGTAGTTGAGCGCGTTGGTCTGCGTCGCCGTTATGATCAGGCTCAGACCGACGCCCTGTCCCTCGCGTGAGAGAAACAGGATCGTCTCATCGTAGCTGCCGTAGTACTCGCGGAACGCAGCATAGTTGTCGATCACCAGCAGTACCTGCGGCAGATCGCGGAAGCCGGCCTCCACGTAGGCGGCATACGTGCCGAGTCCCTGCTCGGCAAATTTCTCCTTACGCTGCTGCACCAGCCGCATCAGCATCTTGAGGAGGTTTGCCACGCGCTCCTCCTCTGCAGCCACCGCAACGCCGCCGACATGGTTGGACGCCTCGAATGTCTTGAGCGCCATCGCGCCGCAGTCGACGACGTAAATGCTGCATTCCTGCGGCGAATACAGCTGCATGATCTGCAGAATGATCGTCTGCAGCAGCGTCGTCTTACCTGTCTGCGCCGAGCCGATGATGTACGTATTGTCGGCCGAGAGGTTGATCGCATAATTCTCCTGCCGCTGGTTGTCGGGGTCGTCGTACACACCGATCGGGACGACGATGCCCTTTGCAGGCTCCGGCCGGAAGTCGTGCAGCTCTCCGCTGTCGAGCACGTCCGGCAGCGCCGGCAGGCAAATGCCGTTGAGCTTCGAAATGTGGTTGTGCTCGCAATAGTCGTGGATATAGTCGACCAGTGCCTTGAGCTCCGTCGGCGCATCCTCTGCGCTGGTCTGGTTCTTGTTGGTGTAGACAACGCTGCGCTTGCCCCAGAGATTGAGCTCATAGAGCGTGACCGGCTGCCGCTCGCTGGCGTCGACGACCTTTGCGCCGCTGTACGCCGACTGGAACAGCTCGAACACCTCGTTGTTGCCAACCTGGAAATAGGCGCGGCCCGGCTCCTTGATCTCCGCCGCGAGCGGCGTCTTGATCACCTCGTTGCTGTCCTCCTTGGTCTGGACCTTCAGACACAGACGGAACTTCGAGTTGCTCCAGATCTGGTTATCCACAACGCCGGCAGGTTTCTGCGTGGCAAGGATGAGGTGGATGCCGAGCGTGCGGCCGATGCGCGCCGCCGAAATGATCTCCTTCATGAAATCGGGATACTCCGCTTTCAGCTCAGCAAACTCATCGGCAATGATGATCAGGTGCGGGATCGGCTCGGAGACAACGCCTTTTTTATACAGACGGATATAATCGTTGATGTGATTGACGGTGTGGCCCACAGTCAGCGAGGCCTGCGCAAACAGCGCCTGCCGCTTGACAAGCTCCGCCTTGATCGAGCGCAGCGAGCGGTCGATCTCGCGGCCGTCGATGTTCGTGATCGTACCGAGCATATGCGGAAGGTCGCGGAACTGGCTCGCCATGCCGCCGCCCTTGAAGTCGATGATCATAAAGGCGACCTCGTGCGGGTGGAACAGCGTCGCCATGGACAGGACATACGTCTGCAGGATCTCCGATTTACCGGAGCCCGTTGTGCCGGCCACAAGACCGTGCGGTCCGTGCGCCGACGCCTTGTCGCTGATGTCCAGATAGACGACCTCCTGCTTGGCCTTCACGCCGAGCGGCGCAGCCATGCTCCGATACACCTCGGACTGCCCCCAGCGCTGCTCCAGATCCAGATCCTCCACACCGAAAATGTTCAGCAGATCAAAGAGCGTGATATTGCGCGTCAGCTCGCTCTCCAGGCTCAGCTCCGGCACGCAGACCGCGCCGATTTTTGCGGCGGCATAGGCAGCCAGCGTCTCCTCGACGTGCTCGGGGACGAATGCGCACTGCACATCCCCGTTTTTGCTCTTGAGGATCAGATCCGAGCGCTCGGCATTGCCGAGGCGGATGATCTCGCCGCAGCCCTTGGGCAGAAACTCCTCGTATTCCTCAAAGAACACGAAGGTAAAGCCATACTGTGCGCACCGCTCCACGAACTTGGACAGCGGATGCTTGGAGATCTGCTGTGCGCCGCGGACAAACACGACATAGTGGCACGAGAATTCATCCGCACCGTCATTCACACGCTGCTGTGCCTCGCGTGCAGAGAGAATGGAATACAGCTGCTCGGTGAGCACCTTGCGGCTCTCATCGTCACAGATAAAGTTGCGGATGTTGAGCGTATCATTGTGCACATGCTGCAGCCAGCGCAGCCAGCTCATCGACTGGAGGTCCGCCTCGTCGAGCATATAAAACAGCTTGACGTCCTTATAGAAGTGCCGCAGCGCGATGTCCAGCGTGAAATTCTTCAGTGCCTCCAGCTGCCCCTCGTTGCTGCCAACGACACCGACGGCGCCGGCCTGCTTAAACTGCGCAATGATCGGCGCATCCGAAATGTAGCGGTATTTGTCCGCCAGCTGCTCCGGGAGCATCGAGATGGGGTCGTCCGGATCGATGAAATCCTGCTTGTTGAATTTGACGCGGCAGTTCGACTCGATCGTGCCCGTGCCAAGGTAGACCTCCAGGAAGTCCGGATCATGAACGTCCTTTTCAAACAGGCGCTTTTGGAAATTTACCGCCTCGCTCAGATCCTCCGAGAGCGAGCTGTAGATCAGGCGGCGGATGCGCAGCTCGTTGCTGCGCTGCGCCTGAATACCGGTCTCTTTTTCCTCGATGTAGGCGTTGTACTGCTCCTCGCGCATGCGCAGCTGCTCACGCAGGCGCTTTTTATCTCCAAAGTAGGTGATCAGCGAAACGATCACGCCGATGAGCATGGAGCCTGCGCTGTAGAGAATGAACGACATGCCGCCGGTGCCGGTGCTCATAAAGCCGCGCACGACGACCAGCAGCACCAGCATCGCCAGCGCCGGCAGGATCGTGACCAGCAGTCCGCGCTGGTTCTGCTGCGGCTTGGAAGGCGGCTGCTTGACCTCCACCTCTTCCTCCGGGATCACATACTGCAGACGCGTGCTGCGGTTAAAGTCCGGGTAGGTGAAGTGGCTCGTCTGATCCGACTCGATCCGTGCGCTCAGGCCGGGCGCTGCGATCTGCTGCACCGCCGACGTGCAGAAGGCGCCGTTGCGGTAATAAAAGCTGAATTCTCCGATGGAGAAAAAGTCGCGGTCATGCAGCACAAAATCGCTGCCGGTGACCCTCTGGCCGTTTTTGCACACACCATATGTCGAGCAGACGATGTGCGCGTGCAGTGCGTGGCTATCCGCCTGAAACACCAGAATGTCCCGCCGCAGCGAGCCGCCGGACAGCAGGATATCGCTTCCCTGATCGGTGCCGAGCTGAAACTTCGCGCGCGCGCCCAGATCGATCACACGGTGGTAATCTTTGACCTCACTTTCAAAATCAATCTCAAAATCGATCGTCAGCAGCTCATTGTCCGTGCTGCGGTACAGCAGCTGCATATGGTCGCCGTGCGACAGCTCCCGGACCATCAGCCGGCGAACCTGATCTACGCTGATATAAACGGATTCCGAGCAGATGATCTCCCACTTGTCGCCGCGGCGGGTCAGCTGCAGCTCAAACGTGTCAAAAAACAGCTCCTTGCGCAGACGCACATCGCACCCCCCCGCCGTTCCGATGGTCACAGAGTCCATGTCATCGGTCAGGTCCACTTCCCGATAGAGCGTCTGGTTGGAAAGCGTCAGTTTGTATTGGTTTCCCATCGCCTCTGTTCCTCTCATTCTGTAATATAGAGCACGCTTCCGTTGCGAACGCCGAAGGTCTCCAGCGTCCGGTTGCCGCGCAGCAGCGCGATCGGGTTTTCACAGCGCAGGAAACACTCCTGAATGCTGTCTGTGCTGATGCCGAGCTGATACGCGCTGTTGAGCGCGATGATCAGGTCGTTGGCCGTAATGTTCAGCGGGATGTCCAGATCCACACAGAGGCCTCTTTTGAGCACTTGCAAAACAACAACAGCTCTGTCCACAGTCTCTCCTCCCTATGTAAGCATATAGCTGAGCTTGCGCAGGCCGTCGGCCTTGCTGAGCTCCTGCAGGCCGCAGTTTTCGGCAGTCAGCGCCTCGATATACTCCGTCACCGGCAGCGTGCAGGCGGTGGACACCAATTCATTCGGAATGCCCTTGCGAAAACGGTTGCAGACCAGCAGGTACTTTTCCACATCCCGGTGATTCAGATTCGCCAGATAGCGCCGGGTCTGAAACGCGCAATACGCATCCTGCCCCGTCAGCAGCAGGACGCGGTCCGCCGCGGCGTACAGCTGCGACTGGAAGGCGTCAAGCACGCTCCCGGAATCCACCACGATAAAGTCATACGCCCCCGAAGCCTTCGCCTGCTCGATCAGCCGCAGATAGACCGCAGTCTCTGCGCCCGCGGAGGAGAGCGCCACGCTCAGCGGCGGGATATACGAAAACGATTCCGTTTTCAGGTACGGCGTGAGCTCCTGCAGCATCTGCGAATCCGCATGGCTGAAGATGCGCACTGCGCCCGGCGGGAGCTCGGAGCGGTCGCTGAGGAAAAAGTGGAAGTTCTGGATCTCCTCGGCATCCAGATAGAGCACGCGCTTATAGTTTTCGGCTAGGCATTTGCTCAGCGCCAGCGCGACCGCCGTCTTGCCGATCCCGCCCATTGCGGATGAGACCGCAACGACCTGTGTGCCCCGCTGCTGTGAGGCGCGCCGAAACACGTCCGGCGAGAGCGAGACCACCTCATTATAGATATCCTTCGCGCTGGAATACTTATTGATAAACACCGCCCGGTCGCTCTTGGAGCTCTTCTCTCCGAGCACGAACACGTGCGCCAGCGTGTGGCGATGGATGTCCGGCTCGTACCAGCTGCTGTCCACGATGAGCACGCCGGCGCTGCGCGGCATACTGAAGTACTCCTGATAATAGGCCTGGTCCGTGATCACGACGAGCTCGACCTCGTCGCTCTTTTCCTCCACGAACTTGAGCTGCAGCATCATCAGATACTGCTCATAGTTGCGATCCGCGAGGATCACGACCTGCTTTTTCATCGCATCCCACCGCCTTCCTGCCGCGTGACCCGAAACACGCTGGTAGCGATCGTAATGGTGTCCCCGTCCTTCAGCGCCTGCGGCACATCACGCGGGAGCATCTGCCCGTTGAGGTACGTGCCGTTCGAGCTGCCGATATCGGTGAGATAGTACTGCCCGTTCTGATAGGAGAATTTGCAGTGCCGTCCGCTGATGTACGGGTTGCCGTGCAGCTCCAGTTCTCCCGCGCCGACGCGCGTTCCGGCAAGCAGATCGCACTTCGGCAGCGCGATGCGCAGCGGCTCGGTGTGCTGCACCGCCTGCAGGAGCATCACCCCCGTACCCGTCGGCTGCGGAGCCGGCGCGGGCTGCGGCGTCGGTGTCGGCGCCGGCACATCGCCAAACGCCGCGCTGTAGAGCTGCCGCAGGGTCGGCATGGTGCTCGCCAGCGCCTGACGCAGCCTGCGCACGCCCGCGTTTTCCAGCTCCGGCTGCGCATAGATGATCCGCAGGAGCATTGCACTCAGCTCGTCCGCAGCATCCTGCGTGGTCGTCGCCACATATCCCGCCGCGATCGGCAGGTAGATCAGCTGCACGTTCATTGTTGCCGGGTCGACATAGATCCGTTCCGGCGACAGCACAATGTTCTGCACGCCCAAAAAGCCGGTTTCCTCCACGTGCTGCATTACCTCCAGCAGGTTGCGCACCATGCGCAGAAACCCGTCCGGATGCAGCCCGTTGAGCAAGGTTTTCATCGGCTTATATTCCGTGCCGTTCCTGCAGGTAAGGTACACGAACTGCAGCTGTGCATTAAACTGCATCTTCACGCAGCGGAGAAATCCGCCGCCATCCATGTTCTGAAGCACCTCGAACCCTGTCGGATAAAAAGCGTTGACGTCATGCAGCAGATATGCCACGTGTGACTTACACGGCATCTCCGTCAACAAACCATCGTCTTGAAACCGCACGTGTGTTTCCTCCCTCTTGACTGTCTGCTCTTTGCGCCGGCGGCATGCGCACATATCGCCGCCGCAAAAGGCAGACCGCGCAGGAAGCGGCGCTGCCGCTTCCTGCCGGCCACGCGGCCACATCATGCAGATGCAGCCGCGCTATGCCTGCTCAGACGCGCAATCAGCTTGCAGCGCCCTCGCGTTTTTTCTTCTTGCTCACGCCGTACCAGACGCCGAACGCGATCGCGGCGAGCGCGACCACCGTCAGAACGACTGCCCACGTGTTGTGGATGTACAGCACAAAGCCGTTGGTGCTGATCGTCACCTTCTGGTGGAAGCCCAGCGGCTTCTGATCCGCACTGCCGGTCGTGTACGTGTTGCCGGCCTTGTCGACCGCAACGAACGTGATCGTCTGCGCGCTCTTGCCGCCTTGCAGCATCACGTCGCCGGACACGCTCTCGAGCGTCAGCTCGTTGGGCATCGGCTTCTGGTTGGCGGCCAGCTTGGTCTCACCGCCGAGCGCATCGATCTCCGCCGCGCACAGATACTCCGCAACGACCGTCTCACCGGACAGGACGGAGACACGCGCCAGACCGTAGGTATCGGCGACCGCGAAGTTGATCTCGTGGCTGTCCTCGCGGTAGCGTCTCTTCTCCAGACCGGTGATCTGCTTGAATTCAGGATCGACGTTGTCGATGACGAACGAGAGCGTGCACTGGTACTTCTCCGGTGTGGTCACGTTTCCGTCGCCATCCACCTCGTCAATATTCTCGGACAGGTTGCCCGCCTCGTCGGTAGAGCGCACCTGCACCTTGTACAGACCGTCCTGTGCAAACATATTGCGATCGAGCTCGTACACGTAGCGGTACAGACCCGTGGCGTCATCCATGCCGCCCTTGATCTCCGGCGTGACGGAGGTCACGAGCGCGTTGTCGCGGTAGATCTGCAGCTGCACGGAGTCCGGCTGCACCGGGCTTGCGTTGTACTCCATGATCGTCCATGCGCCGGTCTGCGCGTCGACGAAGTCGTTTTGTGCAAACTGCTTCGTGACGAGGTTTGCCAGCGCCTCACCGTAGATGTAGAACGAGCCGTGGCGGTTGACTGCGAAGGTGGCCTCCTGCGTGGTCGCGTTGTCGGCCATGTCGCGGATGGTCACGCTCAGCTTATAGATGCCGTCGCTGTAGTACTCGGCGTTGTCGAGCATATCCGGGATGTTCTGGAACACCGCGCGGATATCCGTTGTGCTGATGTTCACGAGCTCGCGGCTGCACAGCGCGGTGGCGTCGTCGGCTGCGTTCTCGCGCACGCTGCGCATCAGGCGCAGCTCATACTCGGTGCTCATGTTCGCGTCCTGGCCCTCGAAGCCCGGCGTGCAGGCATCGGCAAACGGGCCGTTGACGCCGGTCAGCGCCAGAGTGGGGGCAGTGGTGTCGATCACGAATTCGCCGGGGGCGGCGCTGCCGCCATAGTTCACAGCTTCGTTGTCGCAGATGTTGCCGGCCTTGTCCACGACCTGGATCGCAAACTTGCAGTCCGCATCGTTCAGGAACGAGACGGTCGCCGTGTGCGTGTCGCCGTCGTCCACCCATTTGGTGATGCCGGAGGCGCCGGTCACGTCGAGCGCAACCATGTTCTCATCGAAGTTGTGCTCCACGACCGTGATGGTGGCCGTGCGGCCGGCCGGGAAGTACTTGCCGTTGACGACGCTGTTGTTGTCAAAGCGCACGCTCACCTCCGGAGTGGTCTGGTCGATGGTGAACTTGTCAGTTTTCTCCTGCACGGTGTAGCAGTTGCTGAGCTTATCGCCGACACCAGGCTGATCCTTGCCGTTTTTCTTGAAAGTACCGTCGGCATTTGTCTCGGTGACGTTGCCGGCCTCGTCCGTTGCCGTGATGCACAGCGTGTAGTCGTCACCATCGCGCGATGCCCCCCCATCAGCCGTGCCGTATGTATACTTGCCCTGCCAGGTTGGATGGCCATCGGTGTCTTTGAAACACTTCCACACGCCCTCAAACTGCGGCGCACTGCCATGCGTATAGGCAATCTTCGTCTCGATGGAAACATTGGTGCCGGCAGTCATCTTGCCTGTCCACGTGTTGGCCTCTCCCGCCTTCTCTTCAGACTCTCTGGTGCTGTCAACATACTCCTTAAACAGATCATCCTTGACCTTGATGTCGATCTCGCGCTGCTGTTTGTAGTAAGGAGGATGTTCGCTGGTCAGGCTAAAGACCGCAAACACGTCCGGCGCGTGCACGTCGTACTTGATCGTGTAGGTGGCGGTTCCGGACTCGTTTCCGGCAGCGTCTTTCGCCCAAACGCTCAGCGTGTATACGCCGTCCTCGTTGAAGCCCTTGAACGCATCCAGACCGTCATCGCCAAGGTCTTTCGACGAAAGAGAACCTTCTATTCCCTTTCCATCCGGGCTCTCCAGTTTATAGCTCATGGTATACGGCGCATTGCTTTTGTCACACTTTGTAAGTTTCAGGCTCGTCAGGACGTTGTTATAGTCGTTGTACCAGCCGTAAGTCTCGCCGTCTTTCAAATCTGTACCGACGATCGGTTCCTTTTTTTCATTAGCCGTGCCTCGATTCGCAGTAACCTGCGCCTCAGCCGTCACCGTCGGCACGTTCAGATAGTTCTGGACGTAAACCTGCTCAACAGTAACAGGGAACGTATACTCCTTCGTTACATTGTTGTATTTGTACTGCGGATTGTTATTTTCATCAGTTCCGTCTGCTACTTTCTCTACAACAGCGAACGCTACTTTCACACTGAATTTGACCTCGCCGGAGTAGGAAACATCATCTCCGGGTTTCGCACCAAGTGAGAATTTTTTCGTGGTCTCCCCGGATGCATTTTTGTCTTCCTTTACTTGAACATTGTTGTCTTCAGTTATTGCTGTCACTTCGATTGTCGCCGGAATCGGATTTCCATCTGCATCTTTCTGTCTTTGATATGTATCTTCAGAGAGATTCAACTGTTTCCACGCGCTGTCTGCGTCCCACTGCACGTCAAAATCGACCTGCTTGACCCAGTTGTCTTCTGTGCCTGTCCGATTGCCGCGTTCATCCAGAACATCCCGATCAGGAGTGTAGGCCTTGACCTCTTTTCCGTCCGGCGTGGTGACAAACACGGCGACACCGTTGTCCGCGCCGTTGAAGACGCCAAGGTTGGTCAGCTTCAGCTCCTTGCCCGTCTCGGCTTTGTAGACATACTGCGTGCACGTGCCGACTTCGTTCCAGACGACCACATGCAGGTAACCCGAGAAGTTGAAGTTGTCATCTTTCGGGCAGGGGATGATCATACCATCGGCTTGTGTCCACGACTTATCGTTCTTGTTCAGCTCGATTCCGCCTTGTCCGTTATCGACCAGCGTCGGGTTTTCCGGTGTAGTTGCCGTGTTGCCCGTCTGCCAGAAATACGCAGCGCCCACGGTGTTTTCACCCGCGACTTCGCTCTTTTGGGGCTCGATTTTCAGTTTATTGTTCTTTGCGAACATGAGACCGCCCGTGATCGTGTGGATAAAGTTCTTGATCGCAGAGTCGTTGTAAAAATCCACACTATGAACCGCCGGCGCACCGCTTACGTAGTATACGCACAGCTCGGTTTTCCAGATTTTGTACGTCCCCGAAACAATTGTGATGGTGTTATTCGATCCGCTTGTCATTCCGGTCAGCTCTGCGAACTGAATCTCCACTTTTCCGCCAGAGTTAGCTTCGTATTCCTTTACTTCATCATACTTTCTTCCAACAGAAACCGTCTTTCCTGCAGGAACACCTGAAATTATCAGCTTGCTCTGATTGCCCACACGGTACGCTCCCTTGGACAGGTCGTACAGAGATGGCTCAACAGCGCAATCAACATTACCAAACACCTCGGGAGTTTTATTAAGGTTGTAGCCGCCGCTATTTCCGGCCATGTCATCCGCTTCGACTTCAATATCAAGCGAGTGGTACGTTGTAAACGTACCATATTTACTTGGGACAGCCTCGTCTTTCGGCAACGTAAAGCTGACTTCAAATTTATCGTTTTTATCGGTTTTATCGTTTTTCCAGTTGGTTTTCTGCGTTTCCAGCGCCTGGTTCAGAGCGGTTACAGCCGGATGGGTTTCGGGCAGATACTGCCGCCCGCTCTTATCATAAAACGCGCGGATCTGGATCGAATCCACATTCAGGCCGGACTGTTTGTCCTCAATCGTGACGGTGTACGTGGTGTTGGAGATGTATTCGTCTGGTTTGTATGTCACCTTCACCTTCGGCGCGGTCTTCTCGATCTTGCCAACCTTGGCCTCGACCGTTTCGCTTTTCTGTTTCTCGTAGAGCGCGCGCACCTCATACGTCACGACCTTGTCGCTGCTATCCGTGAGCTCGAACGTGTATACGCCGTTCTCACCAGCGGCGCTCTGCCACTTCTTGGTGTCCTTAACCCGATACTGCACCTTATCCACAGGACCGGACGTTTGGATGGTCACCGTGCGGCTTTTTGCCCACTCGGCCGGGGTGGTATCCTTTGCGGACACGATCGTCGGCGCTGTCGGCGTCTCGTCCGGATTCGTCGGCTCGCTCGGATTCGGCGTCTCGCCCGGATTCGGCGTCTCGCCCGGATTCGGCGTCTCGCCCGGGGCTTTCGTCTCATCCGTGTCTCTCGCTGCGTCCGGGTCGCCATCCGCTCCGGAGGGCAGGACGTCCGTCACAGTTTCCACCGGCTCTGCGCCCGCTGCCGTTTCCTGCGCCGGAGCGGAAATGGTCTCCGCCACGGGAGCGAAACCGGCCACAAGTGCACAGATCAGCAAAACTGCCAGAATTCTGCACAATGCTTTTCCACGTTTCATTTTTTGTTTCTCCTCGCTTTATTCTTGTTGTTTTTCTGGTGTCTCCACATATTCCAATTGCGGCCGGCAAGCACGCAGCGCGCTTGCGCGCCGAACACCACCGCCGCCAAGAGGACATAGTCAAAATACGCCGTTGAGATGTGCATACACATGCGCACCACCAGCGTGATCGCCGCTACCAGCAGCAGTACATCCGCCGTGAGCCCCTCCGGATTCCGCGCCAGACTCAGCGCACCGGGCTTCGGCGGCTTTTGCCGGCGGCGCGGCTCGGGCTGACTCCGCCGCCGGCGGTCGAGCTGCCGCAGCAGCACATATGCCGCCACGAGCGGCGCCCAGAACAGCAGGGCAAACAGCCACTGCAGTCCCGGGGGGAAGAACGGCAGGAACAGCACCATCGCACTCGAGACGAACAGCAGCCCCAGCACCGCATACAGGCGCGCGCCTGTCGTTTGTGTCGTCTGCATCAGATCACCTCGCTCGTATGCACGACCACTTCATCCTTCACGATGCGAAACGCCGCCGGCGGTTCGCTCCGGTTCGGTCGGGCCGGTACGGCGGCCGGCTGCGCGGCACACACGCCGAGCACGTGCGCCGAGACTGCGTCTTGCGTGCGCCGCACGCGCGTTGCCGATGCGCCGGGGGTCACTCTGCGCATGGTTGTGCCGCCGGGCGCGGTCGGGGGCGCTTTGAGCGGGTTTGTACCGCCGGGCGCAGTCGAAGGCTTGAGCTGGACTGTGCCGCCGGATGCGCTCGATGGCTTGAGCGGGACTGTGCCGCCGGATGCCGTCGGAGGTGCGGCTGGCTTCGTTTTGAGCATGGTCGTGCCGGCTGCGACATCCGCCTGCGAATTGAGCAGCGTCGTACTGTTTGCGGCGTTTGCCTGACTGTTCATCGGCATCGTGCCCAGGGCGGTGTTTGCCTGACCGTTCATCGGCCTCGTGCCCGGGGCAAAGCTTGACTGCCCATTCATCGGCTTCGTGCCATCGGCAGCATTCGCGCTCCGGTTGAGCGCCGTCGTGTTCCACCCGCCCACGGGCTGCGGCGGCGTGTGCGTTTTTGCGGTGTGACTGCCGGTTTTGTGTGCAGACGCCGGCCGCTTGCGCCGGTCGCTCATCACTTCCCAGAGCCGCTGCGACACGAACAGGATCGCCGCCGTGATCAGCGCCGCAGCACCCAAGGCAAACGCGGCCAACGCGACAATGTTGTATACGCTATGCAGACTCATGTTCCCTGCGCCTCCCCACGACTCGAATACGCCACAGCCACATTTTCCAGATATGCCGCCACGGTATCCAGCGCGCGGGCACGCATATCCTGCAGCTGCGAGAGCGATATGGCGGCCTCCTGCGTCTGGATGCGCGTGAGCAGCGAGACCAGCACCGACTGGTCCACGCCGCTGGCACAGCACTCGCTGCGCAGCTCGTTGACCGCGTCCGCCAGACGCATGCACTGCCGCAGGCAGTCTTCCTCCTGCCCGGAGCGCATGACGGTGTCGAGATAATCCATGCAGCCGGAAAACGCGCCCAGCAGCTGCTCCAGATCCTGCGCGCTGCGCCGTGTCTCCAGCTTCAGACCGCCGCTCTCCTTGTAAAACTTCGAGATCACATAGTAGTTGTGCGCGGCGGACGAATGCTCAAAACGACTCAACTTTTTCCCGTCGCCGGCATTTTCGATCTGCTCGAAATAGTCATACGCCTTGCGCGTACACGCCAGCAGCGACTGGTTGCCGTTTTCCGTGTAGAAATTCATGTACAGCGTGCCGATCTGAAAGCACGTCTCAAGATATTCCGGCGTGTTCTTCGCGCCGGTATATTCGTTGTACGCCTGTGTCAGCTCTTTGCTCTGCTCGAGATCGAACACGCCCTGCGTCTCGTAGCTGTCAACAAGGCGGTTGAGCGCCTCAAGCCGCGTGGAGTCATACTCCATCGCCTCCTGACACTGCGCATATCCGTAAGACGACGCATTGACGAGCCGCTCGTAGTTTGCGCGCACGTCCGCTTTTCCGGCGATGAATGCGCCCAGGCCCACAAGCAGCAGCAGCACGCCCGTGCCGGCTGTCGCAAGCGCCGTGACCAGCTTCTTTTTCTGCCGCGCGCGGAACGCATTTGATTCCTGCTCATAATGGTTGAGTGCATACAGCAGCTCATCACACGTCTGGAAACGGTCATCCGGAGATTGCTGCACACAGCGCTCGATAATGTTCTCCAGCCCCTCGTGAAGCGTCGGATCCCATTCGCGGATCGGGAGATACTGATAATCGGGCGCCTGCGGATCTTGCCCCGTCAGCAGAAAATGCATCGTCATGCCAAGGGCGTAAATGTCCGCGCGGCCGTCGACCTCGGCAATGTCTGCGCTTTCGCACTGCTCCGGCGCAGCGTAGCCCTTCGTGCCGAAGCCGGCGATGTGCGCGATGCCGAAGTCGATCACGCGCACGGAGTTGTCCGGCCGAACCATGATGTTCTCAGCCTTCAGGTCACGGTGCACCAGCGGCATCCCGTCATCGCCGAACTGCGAGTGCACATAACCGAGCGCATCGGCGATCTGCTTTGCCCATTCAAGCACCAGCTCCTGCGGCTGCGGCCCCTCACGCATGACGCGCTCCTGCAGTGTCTCGCCCTCAATGTAATCCATCACGACGTACACTGCCTGCTGATCCTGCAAAACGTCCGTCACGCGGACGATAGACGGATGCTCCAGCTTGCGCAGCACGCGCGCCTCGTCACGGACGCATTCGGCATAGTTGACCCCGTTCTCACTCGGGGTCTTGTTGACGACCTTGACCGCCCAGTTTTTATCCAGACGGCGTCCCGTGGCCAGGTAAACGCCGTTGGACATCTTGCCGGCGTCACTAATGCGCTCCGAGAGGACGATGTCTCCGTTTAAGACGATCCGTTCCTTTCCGTCGATCCATTCTTTTTCAACGACTTCTTTCTCAATCGGCATATGTCACGCATCCTGTTCTTGCACGCGCAGCAGCAGCGCGGTGATATTGTCCTGCTCGGCGCGGTATTTCGCCAGATCGATCAGATAGCGCAGACTTGTGTGAATCGTCTGCTCGCTCAGCATCCGATCCGGACGAGTGTACTCCCGCAGCTCCTGCGGCTGCACCACGTGCCGAAGGCCGTCCGAGCAGAGCAGGTAGCAGGCGTGCACATCCAGATCGCCGCCGAAAATATCCGGCTGCGTCTGGTCGGACGCCCCCACGCACCGCAGCAGCACATTGCGCCGCGGATCCAGCTCCGCCGCCTCCGGCGTCAGCAGACCCGCCTGCACCTCGCGCTCGACCACGGTGTGATCCTCCGTCAGCTGACGGAGCACACCGCCCACTTCATACACGCGCGTGTCGCCCACATGGGCGATCAGGTACTTTCCGCCGTAGATCAGCATCGCCGTCACGGTCGTACCGAGCTCCAGTCCATGCGTGGCGCCGTATTCATGGAGCCGCACGTCGACGTCGTGGATCATGGCTCTCCACATCTCGGAGACACGCATCCAGTCCAGCTCCGGAAGCAGCCCCGGCAACGTCTGATCGAACCATGCGGAAAACTCCCGCACGGCCGTCGCGCTCGCAAGTTCGCCCTTTTCCAGACCGCCCATGCCGTCACAGACAGCCGCCAGCGCGACCTGTCCGGCCGGCGTCTGTGCGATCTTAATGCAATAGCCGTCCTGATTGATCGGTTTGCAAATACCGGCATCCGTTTCTGCTGCTGCGATCACTCTCATGTTGTTCACCCTCGCCGTATCTGATAAATGAATTCTTCGTCTGCAAAACGGATCACACAGCCTTCCGTGAGCAAGCACTCCGTCTGCGGCACAAGCTCTTCGCCGTTCACATAGGTATGATTGGTGGAGTTCTGGTCGACGAGAAAGCAGGCGCCGTCGCGCACCCGGATCTCCGCATGGCGGCGACTGACTGTCGGGTTGTCATCGACGCAAAGATCCGCCGCGGTGCAGGATTTCCCGATACGGAACACCTGCTGCGCGATCTGTGTACGCACGCCGGTTCTGCGGCAAAGCAGCTCCGCGACCTGTCCGCGCTCCTCCGGACGCAGCGGCTGCGTGCCGGGCTGCATCCCATCAGGCTGCCGAAACGGCAGCGTACCACGCTGCGGGCACGGCGGTGTCTGTGCGGGCGCATCGGCCATCTCCCACGGCGGGATCGGCGCAGGACTCTGAAACGGCGGCACGACAAACGGCACGGAGACACCGCTGCCCGTCTGCACCGGATCAGCCGGCTCCCGCTTGCCGCTGTAGCTGCGCACATAGGCCTCCAGCTCCTGCGTCGTGACCGTCCGCGGACGCGAGACCAGCTCTTCAAACGTGCGCAGGAAGTCCATTTCCGCCTCCGTCGGGAACGTGCTCCTGCTGCACACCTCGCGCAAAAACCCATTGCGGTTCTGCTGCCGGCTGCTTCGGATCGGCTGATACAGAAAATAGAGCTGCCCGCTGAGCGCATTGACCAGCGTGTAGCGTGTATCCAGTTCCAGATTGGCAAGATTGAAATGCGCGCGCTCCGCCGCGCGGATTGCTGCGGCCGTTTGCGTGATGATTTTGAGAAACGCCGTGCGGGTCAGCCCGTTTGCCAGATACGCATCCAGTGTCAGGCCGGCCGGCGCCACATACAATGCGGAGCGGCGGCGGCGCATTTTCAGCCGCAAAAAACATGAAAAACGTCCGGAGGCAATCGCGTTTGCCTCGGCCTCTAAAAATGTCTCACTCAGGGAGAGACTGGCGCGGATCTCCACGGTCTGCTCTTGCGTCGTTTTTACCTTCAGTTTTGCCATGCGTCTGCGCTCCTTATCCTTTCGGGAATGTCGACAAAAAATCAGAAATTCCCCAACAATCCACAGTCGATGCTACCATTTTCTATGCGCTTTGTGGGCACATCTGCACTTTTATCCACTTTTTCGCCATCATTAACTATCATGCGTGAGATAAGCGCCATTTCTTGTAACCGTTTTGTTTCTGTTCTCCACCGTTGACAGATCACAGGCGGAACTTTTCAAGCGCAGCATATGCGGCGGAGAAAATACTTCTCGCTGCAAACACACGCGCTGCCCACCTCTTGCGGACAGCGCGTGCGCTGCAGTCAGGCCGTGCCCGCTGCCAAAAAAGTGTTTCTTTTTTGCAATCACAAAGCCGCTCCTCGCAAAAGAGCGGCCGCACAAATCTCCGGGCAAGATCCGCCGCGGCGGCGTCAGCGCTCGGACAGCGTAAAAAGCGGCCGCTCGCCCCCGAGCGCGTGCGAAAGGTGCTGCGCCAGCGCCTGCCGGACGCGGGCATAGTTGGCGCGGCTGAGCGGGACGGTCACGCCGTTGCGCAGCACGACGCACGAGCGCCGCAGCTCCTTGACATAGCTGAGATTGACCAGAAAGCTGCAGTGCGTCTGCACAAAGTCCGCGGGATCGAGCCGCCCATAGATCTCGTTGAGCTTTTCCGAGCACGTCACGGTGCGCGTCGTCATGACGATCTTCGTCTGGCGCTGCGCGTGCTCGCAGTACAGGATCTCGCGCATGGACAGCACATGGCGCGTCGCGCGCGAGCCCACGATCAGGCAGGGCCCAAGCTCCCCGCCGCACGGACGCAGCACAAAGCGCAGGGCGGCGCTCAGGCGCGTCTCCATCTCGAGCTTGCAGACAAAGTAATCCGGGTCACACTCGAACACGTCCAGCGCCGCCAGCGGATCTGCCGACAGGAAGATCAGCTTCGTCTGCGGGCTCGTGAGGCGCAGGTCCCGGAAAAAGCGCAAATACTGCTCCCGCGTCTGCCGGTCGGAAATATCCGCCAGCACAACGTCGTAGTACGCACATCCGCCGTCGGACGTCATCGACTCCGGCGCGTAAAATTCATCCACACACGCGCGCACCCCATTGGCGTCCAGCTCCCGGCAGAGGATCTCTCTCGCCGTGTGCCGCCAGATCGTGCTGGGGTCCACGATACATATGTTCAATACTTCGGCCACTTGTGATCGCTCTCCCTCTCGCGGAGCAGCGCGCCGCGCGCTCCGTTCCTTCATGGAAGAAATATAGCATTTCGGCCGCGAATTTACATGCGCTCTGCACAATCGGCATATTTCCGCGCAGAAATAACACATTTTTGCGCGCCAAAGCAAAAGGCTCCGGCGGCGAAATACCGCGGGAGCCCCGACAAACAAAAAAGGCTCCGGCCGAAGCCGGAGCCTTTTCGGATCCGTATCTGCAATTACACGCGCGCGGGTACGGCAGGTACACCCGCAGCGGCCGCACGCAGCAGGAGCGTGACGGTGTAGGTATCGTTTTCGCACGTGTGCCGGAAGCTGCCGTCATACTTCTCAGCGAGGCTGCTGAGCACGCGAAAGCCCACGCCGCGCTCCAGCTCCGGGATGCGCCGGGGCTTCTTGCCCTGCGGCTGCCGGGGGCGGACGGGGTTCGACTCCTGAATGACCACGTAGCCCTTGTCCATGTGCGCGCGCAGCGTGATCTGCGCGTCCGGGATGCCGCTGCAGGCTTCGAGCGCATTGTCGAGCAGGTTGCCGAAGGCGACGATGAGGTCGGTGTTCGACACCGGCAGCTCCACCGGCAGCGACACATCCGCCCGCACCGGGACGCCCCTGGTCTGCGCATCCTGCACCCGGGTATACAAAAACGCGTCCACGACCGGGTTGCGGCAGGCGCCGAGGCGGGAACTGTACGTCTGCGCCGGCAGCAGCTGCTCGGAATACTCCGAGGCGGCCTGCAGGTTGCCCGCCTGCAAAAGCGCATGGATGGTGTTCAGATGGTGGGCGATGTCGTGGCGCATGGCGCGGATCTGCTCGTACTGCGCGGTGAGGTCGCGGTAGTGCGCAAGCTGCGCGTCGAGCTGCGACTCCAGCAGCGCATTTTCCACCTCGAGCTGCACGCGCTGCTCGGTGCGCACCATGGTGCGGTAGAGCAGGATATCGGACACCAGAAACAGCACCGACATGGTCAGCTGCATGGGGATGTACTCATACCGCGGCGGCGTGAACATGAGCGTCACGAGCGACGCCTCGCAGACCATCTGCGTGATCGGAAACGCGGAAAAGACCAGCAGCTGCCGGCCGGAGAGGTTGTTTTTCGAGCGCGTGAAGATGAAGCTGATGAGCATCAGCCCGAGCCCCAGCACCGGCAGAAACGTCACGCCGTAGATGAGCGCGCGCGGGTCTGCCCAGACGGAGATGTCGTCGTTTGACTGCAGGTCGATCATCAGCGGCGTGAACATCATCTCCATGAGCAGCGAGCCCGCAAGCTCCGCCGCGACCGCGAGCAGCTTTCGCCCCGGCGTGCCGCGAAAGAGCAAAAACGCCATCGCCAGCGAGCACACCGGGAACATCAGCGCGCGCAGCTGCCCCACCGTGGTCAGCAGCAGCGTCGCCGCCATGTACACCGCGCCGATGAGCGCGGCGAGCAGCACCGTCACCCAGACGCGAAAGCGCGGCCCGTCGAGCACACGCCACAAAAACGCCGCCCACATCACGATCGCGCAGGCGTTGAAAAACAGGTCGGCGACATAGCCGTTATATGTCACAGTGTTGTTCCCTCCTTATCCGGCGCGCAGCGAGAGCGTGACGGTATAGGTATCGTTTTCGCACGTGTGCCGGAAGCTGCCGTCATACTTCGCAGCGAGGCCGCCCAGCACGCGAAAGCCCACCCCGCGCTCCAGCTCCGGGATGCGCCGGGGCTTTTTTCCCTGCGGCTGCCGGGCGCGGACGGGGTTCGACTCCTGAATGACCACGTAGCCCTTGTCCATGTGCGCGCGC
>ERZ773210.1357-NODE-1357-length-24398-cov-4.419012_pt1 | contig 24398 bp, 28 predicted proteins | sample MGYA00580528_ERZ773210 | MGnify/ENA primary metagenome ERZ773210 (study PRJEB29015, sample SAMEA2737769) | human gut metagenome | biome: human gut; feature: human-associated habitat; material: faeces | place: China | collected 2012 ...
AACTGATCTCCTGCGGAATGTCCCATTGTATCATTTACAGTTTTTAGATTATTTATGAAGAACAACTCTGATTATCTCCAAAAAGCCCGGAAATACGGGCATTTCACGGGATATAAGAACTGAATTTACTACCGATTTACTACTTTCGGATTGAGCTTTGACACGCTTCTGCCTCCCGTGAAGCCCACCGCCCAAATAGTGACACATCGAAAATTGAATACGACACCGCAGACGGCGGCGTTCTCTTTTCCCCTTTGGGGAGATCAGGACGCCGCTTTTTTGCGCCCAAAAACAGAAAGGAGGCGACCGCCTATGTACTTTACTTCCGGCAGCGACCGGGCCTTTGAACAGCTCATGCAGACGAGGCCGGGCGCAGATCATTTTGACAACGGCGAGGCCGGAGCGCCGGAGGACTGCGGCACCTGCCGTTTCTACCGCCCGCACTGGAAGTACCAGTTTTGTGTGTATGAGGAATGTCCCTACCAGCCGGGCAAGCGCACCGCCCTTGACGGCGCGGTGAAATTTCAAGTGAAAGGAGTGGACGACGAGATGGCAGTTTTTCGAGTGGAGAAAAACCGGGGCTAAGAAAAAGAATGATCGCAATTCGGAGTGAACAATATGGAGAAAACAGAGTTCATCCGCTGCCCAGTCTGCGGGAATAAAACACGCGACAAAATTCGGGAAGATACCGTACTTAAAAATTTTCCTCTCTTTTGTCCAAAATGTAAAAGTGAATGTCTAATCGACATTGAACAATTAGACTTACGATTAGCATTATGGGAATACCGTCGTTACTAATGACAGTATTCTGTTTGCTTTATGAGAAAATGCTCAATGCTGGAATGGGCAATAAATTTGAATTTGACAAGGAGATAATAATGATACCAATTTCTGATATTCTCATCCGCTCAATTAGTGGGTATGTGTTTATGGTTCCAGTCTTCGTACTGTATTTCTTGTGGCTCAAAAAATTGGGGAGAACACAAAGTTTTCTCCATACCGCTGCAGTGTTTGTTTTTGGTTATTATTTATTCGGACTTTTGACCGTCACAGGCATCGGCTTTACAAGCACAATGACCTTTCGCCCGAACATTTCTTGGACTCCATTTATCGGTATGATAACTGGGCCAATTGATACCATTCTGAATATTATTCTGTTTGTCCCGTTGGGATTTTTCCTGCCGCTGCTGTACAAGAAATATCATCACATGAAGACGGTTGCATTGACTGGCTTTCTGTTTTCTTTGGCTGTTGAAATTGTCCAGATGTTTGGCTGGGGTTCTTCCGACATCAATGACTTGATGACAAATACCGCTGGAGCCTGTATTGGATTTTTAGTTTATTGTCTGCTGTCAAGAATCTTGCCTGCCAATCTGAAAAAGCAACTTCAATCCAGCCGTGTCAATGCTGTGGCTGAAGTACTTCTCTTTGCTATTTGCACATTTGCCATTATGGTCACGGCTCAGACTTGGTTTGTCCATGATGTGCTGAATGTTCCATAAATTGTATCGGAAACAATCGGTCTCAGATATAAAAAAATAGTGTCTTCTGTTTGACACACCTGCAGACCGATTTTTCCGTATTGAACTTAGTCGCGTCAACGAAGCCACTACCTATGGAATTTCAATCTTTTCCTTCCTGTTATGCTTGGACAGATTGAATAATTCTCTTTGTGTTATATCTATTATTTTTAGGTAATAGTCCACAACGGCTTCTAACATGAAGGTACAAAAAATAAAAGTTGATCCTCAATCAACCCTATTATTGTACTCTTCAATTCATACTTTTCGATCTCAATGGTAGTATGGTTAGATAGACATCTGTTGCCGCTATCCCTTGGTAAGTTACCCGTTCAGCTTACCTACAAATTTAGAATACAATAAATGGCATCATTTGAACAGACTATATTTTTGGGATGAACTGTTCTACTATGAGAGCTTCGGTCTGTTTGCTGTGCTGATTCTGGTACAGTTGGCGGCCACCGGCGCAGCAGCGTTCCGCTTTTACTACAAACAAAGAAAAGGCTGAATAGAAAATAGGTATCATCAATCAAAAATATCATTGGAGGTATAACTTATGGAAAAAGAAACAATGGGAACTGTAATTTCAGTTACAAAACAATGGTGGTTAAAAGTGAATCGTAAACCTGCCCGCGTTCATGCGATGGATGGCGCAGCCTTTCCGCATACTATCAAGGTCAAATATACGATAGACGGCAAAGATTACATCTGCCGAAAATGGATTGGCGCAGGAAACAAAGTCCCTGACAAGGGAACAACGATTAAAGTTACCTATTGGGAAGATAAGCCATCGAAAGCAAGAATTGAACTCTAATCAATAAATTTATTAAAATACGGAGGTGATGATGTGATGGGACATTAGCTGTTTTTGATATAGAAGAATCCGGCAAGCAGATCGGAGAAAAGTTATTTCTGCTTCTTAACGAGGAACAAAAGAATGCTCTAATGCAATATATTTTGGAACAAGGAGCCTGTCATGGAACGGTATTCAATTCCTGTCACACTTCCTTCGCAGCAAAGAAAAATCCTCTAACAGAAATACAGGAAGGCGAGCTTTATCTATGCCTGGAACACCGTACTGTCAGGGTTCGTGAACGGATTATCAACCTGACAAGTAAGGAGTTTGATATACAGGCATTACTCATTGCCAATCCCAAACGTGTTTTTACTTACGAACTGATTACCGATTTGGTTTGGAAAGAGGATTGTGATTTCTATTCGAGAAAAGCGATTCATAATCATATAAGTAAGCTGCGTAAGAAGTTGCGCTTTGAACCGGATCTTCCAAACTATATTGAGAGTGTCGCCGGGATCGGCTATAAATTTGAACATCTATAACATGAGCCCACAAGGTGTTGTTTCCCCTTGTGGGCTTGCTTTTTGCAGCATATATTCTAAGAGCGGAATATGTAGAAAATTGCGAATATAAAGAGTAAAAAGCGAATATCTGCGGACTGATAAAGGAAACATAACCGATATAATTTTCTCCCAAGGAGGTATCAAGCAGCCGATTCAGGTTCCTCCTTGATGGGAGGAAATGCCTATGCGTCTATGCAACACAGATCTGCAGATAAACTGCTTTACATTCAGTCACCTATACGTCGTAGTCCAGCTCGTATGGATTGCGGCGTTTTTGGTTTCGACAAAGTTTGAGCATTTTCGCTGTCAACCTCCCGGAAAAATTTCATACTGCTGCTTTGGCGCGCCTGTTCTTTGTACGGGCGCGCTTTTTTGTACCCTTTTTTTAATCAGAAAGAGACTTAGACCTTATCGCTGCCGCAGCCCACCCTCTGATTTCGATTTTTGCCATCAACTCAAACATCGAAATTGGAGGAAATTACTATGAAGAAAATCAATCTTCGGGATTATTACCCGTATTATACACAGGACATGATCGTTGAGGTGCCGGATGAAGTTGCTTTGTTGCTTCGGGAATATATGTTGTTGGAAGAAGCCTATCGGATTCGTACATACCGCTATAAAGCATTTTACTCTCTGGATCGAGACGAAGGTATTGAGCGTGAGATATTGCAAAAGCCTCTTAACCCGGCAGAAATTTGGGAACAGCGCCAAATGACGGAGTTGATTTATAAAGGTCTTTCCAAACTTCCGGTAAAGCAGCGCCAACGAATCTATGCACACTTTTTTCTTGGCATGAGCAAAGCAGATATTGCCAAAGCGGAAGGAACACACAAAAGCCGGATCACCCGTTCTATCGAAGCCGGATTGCGTAGTCTGGAAAAATATTTCAAAGAAATTTTATAACAGACGGCAACTTTGCCCCTAAAAATGTACTGAATAGTAGAGGGACATATTCGGCGGGACAAGCTGGACGGGTGTGGTAAGGAAGCATATACATCCTCCCACCCCAACTGCAATATCAATTTGTCTGCCATGCCCCTTGCTTGTTCCTTGACAACCGAATATACGCTGTTACAGGTACTTCATTCTGTGTTCCGAGCGGCAGATGGGGCGGCGCGGTGACAGGCGGCCTAAGGAGGTGATGGATCCAGGCTGTCCGAGCGATAAACGCAACCTACGAAACCGGCTGTGGCAGGCCGGACGCGATAACGACGCAGATCATAATGGTACTTCTTCACAGCTTCCTAAAGACTTGGGGAGAGTTCCTGCGGCGTTTGCTTGCTCTGGCAAAGCGGCGGCGTATGCGGGACTATGATGCGGTGACGCTATCCGCAGCCTGTAACAGCCCCGTCCTTATAACAGAAGGACTTGCCGGGGTGCGTGGCAAATACGGCAGTAAAATCGAAATCAGATATAATGGGCCGGATTTATGTGTGTAATAACCATAGATCCGACCTATTCATGTGGTTTTGATAACACAGTTTTCAGAAGGGAGTTGATACTATGGAATTGAATACCATTGTCAGTGAAGTGGGTACACTGGTAGACATTCGGGATGTCTCTGTCAACAAAGAACTTTCCCGTGATGAACGGATTGCAGAATTCGTTCAGCAAATCAAAAATCCATACCATTTTAAGTGTGGGCGTTTTACTGTACAGGCCAGCTTTTCTGCTGAAGGTGCTACCCTGGAAGAATGTATCAAGGGTATTTTGCGATAGGTGCAATTTTAAGAAAGGGGCTGACTTTTCCGTAAAAGCATGGTAGAATAAGAATCGGAAAAGGAATTGAATATGGCATAACCACACTTCTTGAATTGCGGGGATTTTTCTGTGCAACGAAAGGAGTGTTTTTTTATGCAGGTTTACAAAGCGATTAAGTACATCCGTCTTTCTTATACGGATGATAAAACAGTAGAAAGTGACAGCGTTGCTAACCAGCGGCGCCTGATCGATGACTACATAGCCCGACACCCGGAAATTGAGGTTGTGGCAGAAAAAATTGACGATGGTTATAGTGGTGTTTTGTTTGATCGCCCGGCATTTCAGGAAATGATGCGGATGATCGAACAAGGCGAAGCTAACTGCGTGATTGTCAAAGACCTCTCCCGCTTAGGTCGTGAGTACATAGAAACAGGCCGTTATATGCGCAGGGTATTTCCAGCCTATGGAGTGCGTTTTATCGCAATTAACGATAATGTGGACACGGAAAATGACGCTGCCGATGATCTCACGGTTTCTGTCAAAAACATTATGAATGAGGCTTACTGTCGGGATATTTCCGTTAAGACACGGAGCGCCCTGGAAGTAAAACGGCGCAGCGGGGATTTTGTAGGTGCTTTTACCATTTATGGTTATGTGAAAGTCGGCGATAAACACAAGAGCTTGGAAGTAGACGAATATGCTGCTAATGTTGTGAGGGATATTTTCAGAAAACGGCTGGAGGGATTCAGCGCTTCCCATATAGCGGATGAACTGAACCGATTAGGAATTCTTTCGCCTTTAGCGTATAAGCGCAATCACGGAATGCCTCATGCAAAAGGTGGCTATACAGACCGAAAGGATTGCAAATGGTCTGCAACTACAATCATCCGCATTTTGCAGGATGAAACTTACACCGGAACACTGGTCCAGGGCAAACAGACAACGCCCCATTTCAAATTAAAAGAGCGTGAGGACAAACCTTCTTCGGAATGGATTCGTGTGGAGGGAACCCATGAAGCGATCATACAAAAGCACGATTTTGATCTGGTGCAACGGCTCCGCAGGATTGACACAAGGACTTCTCCCAAATCGGATAAGGTTTACCTGTTTTCCGGTATTTTGATCTGCGGATGCTGTGGCTGCCGTATGACCCGCAAGACGAACCGCTATAAAGACAAAGAGTATCACTATTATTACTGCCCGACCGGCAAAAAGAATGGCTGCACATCGTCGGTCATGCTGAAAGAGTCGGATCTGATTGAATGTGTGCAGGACAGTTTGAAAGGACATATTGAAAATGTTGCTTCTCTGGATGCCCTGCTGTCCAGTATCAGTCAGGAACGGATCAACCGGGAATTGGCGCAGGAATATGCCGCACAGATCAGAGTAAATGAAAAGCGTGTGGCACAGACCGAGGGCTTTAAGGCAAAACTCTATGAAAATCTGGTGAGTGGAATTCTGACAAAGGAAGAATTTCTCTCTTATAAGCGAAAATACAATGCAGATATTGAACTGTTCCAAAAGGCAATCGCTGAATGGAACGATAAACTTACAGATGTATTGGAAAACCGAAGCGAACGAAACCGTTGGATCAACCATTTTATGAAATTTTCTACTATGGAGGATATTGACCGCCGGGCAGTCATGCAGCTTATCCGAAGCATACGGGTAATGGGTAAAGATGAACTGCATATTGAATTTAATTACCAGGATGAATATCAGAAAGCAATCTCTTTGGCTGAACAGATTGCTACAAAAAATGAAGAAAGGATGGTGAGCTAAATGGCAAGAAAAAGCAGAAAACAGACGGCAGCTCCTATGCCGGCACCATCTTTGTATGTACATGTGGCTCTGTATATCCGTCTTTCTGTGGAGGATAACAAAAAGCGGGGTTGCTCAGTAGAAAACCAAAAACTGGTACTGAATGACTTTCTTTCGGATAAACCGGACTTCGTTGTGTATGATACTTATATCGACAACGGAGCGACAGGGACAAATTTTCACCGCCCTGGATTTCAGCAAATGCTATCTGATATTGAAGCAGGCCACATTAACTGTGTGATTGTTAAGGATCTTTCCCGATTAGGGCGAAATTCTATTGACACAGGTTATTATATCGAACAGTATTTCCATGCTCATAATGTTCGCTTCATTGCTGTTACGGATCAGTTTGACACAGCGGATTCCGGAAATCTTCATGGTGGTATCATGCTGCCTTTGAAAAATATGATCAATGAAGCCTATGCTCTGGACATTGGACGAAAAATCAAAGCACAGGCGCGGCAGGCTATGAAAGATGGCGACTATATTGGTGCACGGGCGCCTTACGGTTACAGGAAAGACCCGGATAATTGCCATAAACTTCTGATTGATGAAAATACTGCCCCTGTGGTAAAACAGATTTTTGAATGGGCACATGAGCATGTGGCACTGAACCGGATTGTCCGCAATCTAAATGAGATGGGAATTCCGGCACCGAGCCATTATAAAAAGACCACTGGCGAGATTACCAGTCCGGGACTGATCGGAAGTGGCAAATGGCAGACCCGCACAGTGATGAAAATCTTAGAAAGCGAAGTTTATACAGGCGATCTGGTGCAAGGAAAAACAAAGATTGTAGATCATCAGCAGGTCAAGGCTGGAGAAGATAATCTGATTATTGCAAAATGCACCCATGAACCGATCATCAGCCATGAGTTGTTTAATGCAGTTCAGGAATACAGAAAACAGATCTGTGAAGAAAGCAAAGCAACTCCAAAACGTCCCTACACACCAAACATTTTCAAAGGTAAAGTGTTCTGTGCTGATTGTGGCAGAAGCCTTCACAGGCAACGCGCCGAGCGCCGGAAAGGACCCGACACTTACTGGTTCCACTGCCTTACAAACAGCCGGGTAGAAAAAGATAGCTGCAAAGGTGCGATGATACAAGAGAAAGAACTGATTTCTACTGTTACGGCTATTCTTGAAAAAGAGCTGACAGTTGCGCTGGGAATGTCGCTGCCACTCTTTCAGTTGGAGACAAGACAAAAACAGGAAAAAGATAAGCTGAAAATTCAGATGTCGGCCAAACGGCAGGAAATTGAAAAAACACGCCGGCTGATCCGTGGCCTATATGAAAATTTTGTGCAGGGTATTTTGACAAATGACGAATACTTTGAATTGAAAGCGGATTATGAACATGCTATCAATGCTCTGTCTGGTGAGATTGAAGTATTTGAAAAATCTATGGACTCTCTGGACAACCAGCTTGCCAGATACCGTGCAATGGAAAAGGATGCAAAAACACTGGCACAGGATCACGTACTGACTGTAGAACTGATCGAACGGCTCATTGAACGAATTGAGATAGACCACGAGCGGAATATTCATGTGACCTTCCGTTTCAAAAATGAATTTCAGGGAAAGGCGGTGGAACCGTGCGCAACTATGTGATTGCCCTTTATATCCGTCTTTCTGTGGAAGATTTCAAAACTGAAAGTTTGAGCATACCAAATCAAAAACTGATTCTTCGTGAAAAAGCTATGTCTCTGCCGGAATGGGATGACAGCGAGATTTTGGAATTTATTGACAACGGTCATACGGGGACAAACTTTGAGCGTCCGGCGGTGCAGGAACTTTTAACAATGGTTCAGGCCGGAAAAATCAACTGTATTATTGTAAAAGACCTTTCCCGATTTGGACGTAACAGCATTGAAACCGGCTATTTTATTGAGCGGGTATTTCCTCTTTATCACACCCGTTTTATTTCCGTCAGTGATGATTTTGACACAGCTAATTTCAAAGGTGATACCGGAGGGATTGATATTGCTTTCAAGTATCTTATCAGCGAGTGGTATAGCCGGGATATGTCCATGAAAACCAAAAGTGCAAAATACGCAAAGATGCGTCGTGGGGAATATCAGAGTGTCATCTGTCCTTACGGCTATCGCAAGAGTGCAGACGGACGTATGGAACCGGACGAGGATGTTGCCCCGAATGTGCAGATGATATTTCAATGGGCGTCTGAAGGCAACACCGCAGCCGAGATCACAAGAAAATTGTATGCCATGAATATCCCCACCCCTGGGGAATATCGCAAACTTAAAGGCAAGGCCTATTACAATGTTTCCCGAACAAACGGCGTTTGGAGTACATCAACGGTTCTGCGTATTTTAGAAGATCAAAGATATATCGGTACCTATGTAATTGGCAAGAGAAAGGTAAAAGAGATTGGCAGCCGACATACACAGTTAAAGGATGAAAGTGAGTGGTTCAAAATCCCGAACCATCATCCGGCTATTGTAAGTGTGGATCTATTTGAGAGAGCCAATGCTTCAATTAAGCGTTTCTCTCTGTCAAATAAAAAGCCGCGTGATTATCTGCTCCGTGGTAAGGTATTCTGCGGATGCTGCGATCATGCAATGTCTCTACGAAATGGTGCGTGGTTTTATTGCCGTCATTCCGAGGTGGCTGAAACGCTTCCTTGTCATGGTGTGCGCATAAAGATGGCAGATCTGGAGCAGGTTGTATTTGAAACAATTCGGGCTCAAATGTGTCCGGCATTGGGAATTGATAGCAATAAGGATAAATTGGATTTGCAGACAGTCCAGCAGACCGAACATGAAGAAAAACTCCGTTCTATTCAAGATAGCAAGCGGTATCTTTATGAGCAGTATGCACTCGGAGAGATTGATTTGGAAACCTATCGGACACGAAAAGCGGTTTATGACACGGAACTGGTACAAGCCAAAAATGTTCATGCTGTCATCACTGCACAGACAAAGCAGATAAAAAGTGATTATGAGATTAAGCTGAAACAACAGGAAATTGTGCAGAAAGTCGGAAACGCCAACATGCTGACAAAAGCTCTGATTGACCGGCTTATCAATAAAGTTTACGTCTTTCCAGGAGATCGGATTGAGATTGAATATGCAACACAGGATTTCTTAGAAACTAAGGAATCCGAAAAGGAAGTATAACCGTGAACACCCATTTGAAACAGCTATGGGCAGCTATGAAGCTGCCCGAAAAACTGCAAAAAAAGTTATAAATTTTTTGTCGTGGGCTTGACATACGGGTGCCGCAGATCATGCACTCTTGTCAGATTCGAATAACAGACAGAAAACCTCGGATGCCCATTTTATAAGGGTTTTCGAGGTTTCTTTATGTCTGTTGGATCTATTTCTTTTGACGGAGTATTTTTTATGCGTTAATACCGAAAAACTTCTCCATATCCTCTTCCACAGTGCCAATTCCTGCAATGCCGAAGTTCTCGATCAAGACCTTTGCAACATTCGGGCTGAGAAATGCCGGAAGTGTAGGGCCAAGGTGGATATTCTTCACACCAAGATATAAAAGAGCCAGAAGAACGATAACTGCTTTTTGCTCGTACCATGCGATATTATAGATAATTGGCAGATCGTTAATATCGTCAAGCCCAAAGACCTCTTTGAGTTTCAAGGCGATTACAGCAAGGGAATAGGAATCATTGCATTGACCTGCATCCAGAACACGTGGGATGCCATTGATATCGCCTAAAGGCAACTTGTTATATTTATATTTTGCACAACCGGCAGTAAGAATGACAGTGTCCTTCGGCAGAGCCTTAGCAAATTCTGTATAGTAGTCGCGGCTCTTTGCTCGACCATCACAGCCCGCCATAACCACAAACTTTTTGATAGCACCGCTTTTTACAGCTTCTACAACTTTATCTGCCAAAGCCAGAACCTGTGCATGGGCAAATCCGCCGATGATTTCACCGGTTTCGATTTCACTCGGAGCGACACACTTTTTTGCATGCTCAATAATCGCAGAAAAATTTTTTTGTTCGCCAATTTCTCCCGGAATATGTGTACATCCCGGATATCCCGCAGCGCCGGTAGTGTAAAGCCTGTTTTTGTAACTATCCTTAGGAGGAACAATGCAGTTGGTTGTCATTAGAATAGGACCGTTAAAGGATTCAAATTCTTCTTTTTGTTTCCACCAAGCATTCCCATAATTACCAACAAAGTTAGAATATTTTTTGAAAGCGGGATAATAATGAGCTGGCAACATCTCGGAATGCGTATACACATCCACTCCAGTTCCCTGTGTCTGTTCTAACAGCATTTCCAAATCGCGCAGGTCGTGGCCGGATACCAGAATGCCGGGGTTCTTTCTGACACCGATATTTACCTTTGTAATTTCGGGGGTTCCATAGCTGTCTGTGTTAGCCTTATCCAGCATTGCCATACCGGATACTCCGTATTTTCCTGTTTCCATTGTTAGAGCAATCAGATCTTCTACACTAAGGCTATCATTCAGCGTGGCAGCCAGTGCTTTCTGAAGAAATGCGTCAACTTCATCGTTGTCCTTCAACAACACATTTGCGTGCTTCGAGTAAGCGGAAAGTCCCTTCAAACCGTAGGTGATTAACTCGCGCAGAGAGCGAATATCCTCGTTTTCGGTAGAAAGAACACCGACAGTTCTGGCTTTTTCTTCCCAGTTTTCAGCTCCGTTCCATTTTGCGGCTTCAGGCAGAACAGTCGGATTGGTAACTTGCTTTAGCAGAACTTCCTTTTCGGTCAGTGTAGCACGGATTCTTGATTCAATGCTCTCTTTATCAAAATTTGCGTTGGTAATGGTAGTGAACAGATTCAGAGTAATCAAGTGATTGATTTTTGCAGAGACCTGTTTACCTTCCTGACGCAATGCAGTCGTAATAGCCGAAATTCCTTTTGTAACATAGACCAACAGATCCTGCATGGCCGCTACATCAGGTTTCTTTCCGCATACGCCGGACATGGTGCAGCCCTTGCATCCGGCGGTTTCCTGACATTGATAGCAAAACATTTTTTGTTCCATAATATGCCTCCTAAAAACTATTAAAATTTGAAATAATGTGGTTTCTTCTCAATCAAAAAAGCATATAGACGCGTTTGAATTAATCTTCCCAGGCGATTGCAGACACAGGACACGAGTCGATGGCCTCCTGTACAGCACCTTCCTTTGTCAATTTTGCGTTTGATTAAAATACAACTACTAAAAGCATCTTGAACGCTTCCTGCCCATATACCGCATGGGGATGACCTGCTGGCATGACAATAGATTCTCCTTCGTGCAGCAGATATTCAACGCCATCAATCGTGATTTTTCCGATACCATCCAAGCAGGTGACGAAGGCGTCCCCACCCGATTCATGGGGGCTGATCTCTTCGCCCTTTGCGAATGAGAACAGGGTAATACTTACTGCCTGGTTTTGTGTCAAAGTTTTGCTGACAATCTGCCCCTCCTGATAAGAAATTTGTTCTCTCAGCGCCAGTACTTCTGATTGAGCAATGTTTTTCATTTTTTTACTCATAGTATCTCTCCTTTTATTCCAAAATTTTACCACCCAACGAAATCGTAACAATCTGCCAAGAAATGAATTTTCCGCTTGCCTGCAACGCTTTTTTGGTAGCTAATTCCAGTCCGCCGCAGCAGGGAACTTCCATGCGTACAACCGTCACACTTTGAATGTTGTTGTTTTGAATGATCTGCATCAGCTTTTCGCTGTAGTCTATGCTGTCAAGCTTTGGACAGCCGATAATCGTAATTTTCCCACGCATGAAATCCTCGTGCATTCTGGCATAGGCGTATGCACTGCAATCCGCTGCAATTAACAATTTTGCACCGTCAAAATATGGTGCATTAGTCGGTACCAGTTTGATTTGGCATGGCCATTGTCCCAACTGTGATTCTGTTTGTACCCGGGCAGAAGGAGTTGTTTCTTGTGAATGTTGAATACGCTGCATTCGACTGCCGGGGCAGCCTGTATGGGGAACAACGGCATGATTGCTTTTCGCTTTTTTCCTCATATTTTCCTGCACAGCTTTTTCATCATAGGCGGCAGCTTCTCTCTCCACAAAGGAAATTGCACCTGTCGGGCAGGTTGGCAGACAATCTCCCAAACCATCACAATAATCATCTCGCAGAAGTGTTGCTTTGCCGTTTACCATGCCGATTGCACCCTCGTGACAAGCTTCGGCACACGCACCACATCCGTTACATTTTTCTTCATCTATTTGGATAATTCTTCGAATCATTTTATACCATCCTTTCTCTTGTCTTTCTGGGCATAATATATTATAATTAAAAATAAAAATCTGTTGTTATAACAACGAAAGGGTAAAAAATATGAAATTATCCGATATGCAGTTATTCCGTGGGTTAGAAGAAGATGACATCTTCTCGCTTTTAAGCTGTTTGAATAGTGTAAAACGCAATTATAAAAAAGGAGAAGTAATTCTTTCAGAAGGGAGTATTATAGAGAATATCGGCATTGTACTGTCAGGCATGGCAATGATATCTTGTAACGATATTTGGGGGAATACCAGCATTTTAGGAAGTGTTGCACCTGGTTCTGTATTTGCTGAGGTATATGCCTGTATTCCGGGACAGCCGATGCTGGTTACAGTGTCTGCCGTGGAAGATACCTCTGTGTTGTTTATGAATGTGGGACGTGTTCTGACTACCTGCACAAACGCTTGCCCTTTTCATACAAACCTTGCACGAAATCTACTGACTGTCTGTGCTCATAAAAGTCTGCAACTTTCACAAAGGATTTTGCACACCAGTTCCAAATCCATACGAGGCCGATTGATGTCTTATTTTTCAGAATGCGCAAAACATGCCGGAAGCAATTCTTTTCTGATTCCATATAACCGCCAGCAATTAGCAGATTACTTGAATGTTGACCGCAGTACTATGTGCAACGAGCTTTCTAAAATGCAGAAAGATGGCATGATTGAATACAAAAAAAATCGTATTTTGCTCAAAGATTGAGATTTAAGGAATGGTATGAATTTGAATAGGGATTGATTTTTTAAGCAAAATCGCTTATGATTTGAAATAGAATATAGTGCTATTATCCACAGTTACAGAGCAAGTGTTATCAACACCGATAACAAAATGATAACATTAGCCTGTATAGGCAGGATAATATGGATAAATCAAATAATCAAAAGAACTGTAAACACGACAGAGAATAATCTCTAAACAAAATTGATTAGTAATTGCCGAGTTTGAATAGTATAATAAAGCCCAGAAGCCTTATAAATCAAAGGTTTCTGGGCTTTGTGCTTGCAAAATGCTTGCAGTTTGAGGAAAATGCAACGAATAAACAAGTGAGGAGCCGATAAGGCTCCTTATTTTTTTGCACTTTGTATGAGCATTTGAGAATCAACCATTCGGAGTTCCAATTCTTGTATCGTTGCTCAAAATATTCTGCACGTTCTTCAGGGGTTTCCTCTGGGTCTGTGAATCCTGCGATATCTATCGGGAATGTATCTGGCACTAACTTTCCTTGTCTTGTCAGCCAAGCTAAAGGAAAATTATTTTGAGGGATGCGGGAAATCATTAGCTTGCCATAACATTTGCCCGATTGGTCTGCCTGTCGAAGAATTGATCGTGAGGTCAAATTCGGTAGCTATTTGGGGAAGACAGTGAGTATCAAAACGCTGATTAAAAAAAACATGATTAACCTACATCTATGGTTTTACCAAAAATAGAGACATATCCTTTGTTTCGGTGTGGTAGCGGTTTTATTATGGACTGGATAGGAATCTAAAATATCCTGCAAAGAAATTTTATTCATTTTGTTCTCTGCTGCTTGCTGAATTTCATAATAATAATCTTGTGGAGCAAGTTGAATATTCATGCCTACTCCACAGTCAGGATTGGTATGAGTATCCAAATGTAAAAGGGGTTTATCGCCTTCTACTGCTTTATAAATATCTAAGAGCGTAATTTGTTTCGCGGGTCTTGTCAGAGCTGGTTTTACATGTCCAGTTACGCTGGACATTAGATCGGCTTTTTTTAATTTCATCATAATCTGTCGGACAAAAGCGGGATTTGTTTTAACGCTGGTTGCGATTACTGTACTGTTTAAATTTAAGTCTTGATTGAGTGCAATCAATGCCATGATATGTATGGAATCACTTAATTTTGTTGAGTATTTCATGATAATGTTCCTTTTTGATTCGATGTTACTTTAAATATAACAGCTACTTGACCCGCAGATATACCGATGCTATACTAAAGATGTGCTGTTATTTATATAATAACAAGTGAAAGAAAAAAGTCAACAAATCATAAGTATTGAAAGTTCATGAAAAGGAGCATTCCCAAAATGGTAACAATGGAAAATATAAAATACGAAGAACAGGTAAAGGTGCTGGTGGAACATATTCAGGATGCGGGCGCGATTGTTGTAGGCGCAGCTTCGGGAATGTCGGCGGCAGCTGGATACAGGCACTATTATGAGCATGATAAGGATTCCGTGGACAATCTTGGTGATTTCGAGAAAAAGTACGGGTATCGCAATTCCTTTGATGGTTTTTATTACCGATATAGAACCAGTGAGGAGCGCTGGGCGTTCATAGCAAGAAATTTGTGTATGATTCTTGATGCGGAAACAGGACAGCCTTATAAGGACTTGTTTGAAATCCTGAAGGGCAAAAATTATTATATTCTGACTACAAATCAAGACACGCAATTTACCCGCGATTTCCCAGAGAAAAAGATCAGTGCCATTCAAGGCGACTGGCGGTATTTCCAGTGTAGCCGCAGATGCCATGATGAACTTTATGATTCTGTTGAAACTTTACATAAGTTGAATGATGCTATTGTTCCGGAGGAATTGAAACAAAAAGGACTGGCAATCCGTGAGGATATTGCAAAGGTTCTGGAAGATGCCAGAAAGATTTCCGGAGGGGTAATGAAATGAGGAAGGAAAAAGAAGATGCGAAATCTGTGGCGGAGCTGATCCGTCAGGCAGATGCGGTGCTGGTAGGGGCAGGTTCAGGGCTTTCCAGTGCTGCGGGTTACAACCACTATCAGCGATAGAGAGCATAAGCCGGATGGGCTATGTGATTATGCATGGGAACCAATAAGAGTACAGGTGAAAAAGTTGTCAGAGGGAAAAATGCTCCAGCCGAAAGGAACGTGGATGGTTGACGATGATAAAGGCATTTTCACCTGTGTGGATGGATTGCGTCCGGTCATTATGCTGATTGAATCAATCAAACCGGAAACGGATATTCAAAGATAAGGAGAAGGCCAGATGGAACAGTATAAGCAGATTGCAGAAAAAATAAAAGAGGCAGACGGTATCTTGATTGGAGCCAGCAATGGACTGTCTATTGCCGAAGGTTATAATATTTTTGCCAATGATGAGAAGTTTCGTAGCCATTTCACAGACTTTCAGAGAAAGTATGGAATCCGTAGCCTGATTCAAGGGAGCTTTGGCAGATTTGAAACGGAAAACGAGATGTGGAGCTATTACAGCCGCATGGCGTATTACTATATGTATCATACACAATCCAGCCTTCTAATGCAGACTTTATATATGCTGGTAAAGGAGAAACCGCATTTTGTGGTGACTTCTAACACGGACGACCATTTTGCGATGGCAGGATTTGATCGGAAATCTATTTTTGAGATTGAGGGCAACATGAAGGATATGCAGTGCGCCAGAGGATGCCACGCTCAGGTGTATTCTAACCGTGAGGTTGTATTTACAATGAGGGAGCATGAGCAGGGAATGGAAATTCCGGCTGAATATCTGCCGAGATGCCCAATCTGCGGCGGAACCATGCAGATTCATGTGCCGGTGAACCAAGCGTTTGTACGAGACAAAGATTGGCAGGCACAGAGTGAATGTTACATGGATTTTATCGACAGTTTCCACAACAAATTCAGGAGAAATCAATTGGGGTTGATGGCGATTTATCATTGATTTTACCAGAGATTTTAGCAAAAATAAATAAGGATTCAAAGTTATGAATCAGAGAGGCTGTGGATGAGCATACACAAGGAATGGATTTGTAGATATGTTCAAGTATTACCTAGGGAGAGTGGAATTCACAATTTCATTTTTTATTACCGACGCAGTGCTGGCGGCAACCTTGAAAGATTTGTTTGAAGATGGTATTATTGATCGGAAATCTTACGATGAAATTCCGCCTCCGGTGAAATTATTCCTGACGGAGAAAGGAAAATCCGTCGTGCCCATCCTGCGGGGCATCTGTGAGTGGTCAGATATTTTTTATAAAGAAGACAGCGAAAACACCATGACACAGTACCAGAAGTGCGATCATCGCAGATGAGATTTCATAGAAATTGATATTTGTAAAGGAGACAAAAATATGCCGGAATTAAGCCAACGGGTTGGAAACTTTACGGATTCTGTTATCCGCAGAATGACACGTATCAGCAATCAATATGGAGCCATCAATCTGTCACAGGGCTTTCCTGATTTTGACCCGCCAAAGGAAATCATGGACGCATTGGCGAAGGCCGCCTATGAGGGGCCGCATCAGTATTCTATAACCTACGGAGCCCAGAATTTCCGGGAAGCGCTGGCTGCAAAGCAGGGAAAGGCTATCCACAGAATCATCGATCCAAACACAGAGATCGTGGTGACCTGCGGCGGAACCGAGGCGATGATGTGTGCCATGATGACCATCTGTAATCCCGGGGATAAGGTGATGGTATTTTCCCCGTTTTACGAGAATTACGGTGCCGACGCCATTCTGTCCGGGGCGGAGCCCATCTACATTCCGCTGGTTCCGCCGGAATATGAGTTTGATATCCGGCTGGTGGAGCAGGGCTTCCGGGACGGAGCGAAGGCTATCATTGTCTGCAATCCATCCAATCCCTGCGGAAAGGTGTTCCGCGAGGAGGAGCTTGTGGCCATCGGGAAGCTGGCTGTCCAATATGACGCCTTTGTGGTGACCGACGAGGTGTACGAGCATATGGTGTACGCGCCAAACCGGCATATTTGTATGGCTTCCCTGCCGGGCATGTACGGGCATACGATCACCTGCAATTCTCTGTCAAAGACCTACTCCATTACAGGCTGGAGACTGGGCTATCTGATTGGACCGGCTTATGTGATTGAGGCGGCCAAGAAGGTGCATGATTTCCTGACCGTGGGAGCGGCCGCGCCCTTACAGGAGGCGGCGACAGTGGGCCTTAAGTATTCGGAGGATTATTACGAAAAGCTGCTGGAGACTTACACGGAAAAACGGAATTATTTTCTGGCGGGACTGGATCGGATCGGGCTGAAACATAACGTGCCCCAGGGGACCTATTTTGTACTGATTGATATCTCCGAGTTTCTGGAGCTGCCGCAGTTCCGGGGCTTTACGGATCTGGAATTCTGCGAGTGGATGATCAAAGAGATTGGCGTGGCCGCCGTTCCTGGATCCAGCTTTTTCAGGGAAGAGGTCAACAACCTGATCCGCCTGCATTTCGCCCGGGAAAAGGAGACTCTGGACGAAGCGCTTGGACGGCTGGAAAAGCTGAAAGAACTGAAATAAAAATCCTGACATGGGACCGCACGGAGAGTCAGGAAACCTTTCACCGTAAAACGTGTCTATATAATATTACATAGATAAGTTGGCACAATATGTTTCAGATTATAAGAACTTATCCAGCTCAGCTTCAACCTGTTTCCTCTTTTTAATCACAGGATGTTCGATTACATTGCCCCGTGCGACTACCAGCTCCAGATTCCGCAATGCCCGCAGATCTTCCAGCGGATTCTCCGCAGTAACGATAAGATCCGCTGCCTTGCCTTTCTCAATGGAGCCGGTCAGATGCCCGATACCGGCCAGCTCGGCGCTGCGCTTGGCGGCGGTGTAGAGGGCGAAGGCGTTGGAGACACCCACATATTTGTGGAAATAATAGAGCTCTCGCCAGAAGTCATACTGGGTAATCCAGGGACAGCCCACGTCGTTGCCGAGAACCACCGGAATATCGTTGGCCAGGGCCGCCTTAGCGCAGTCGATGATACCCTCGAAGACCACATTTCCGTTGTACTGCTCCACCTCGGTGGCGTTGGTGATGGAGCGATCAAATAGGGCGTAGGGCAGAGCCGGGCACGCCCTTTTCTTTGGCGTCCAGAACGCCGCCGGTGATCATGAGCTTGATGAGATCGACCTTTTCCGACCGGGCCTTTTCCAGCTGCGCCAGGGCTTCGGGAATGTTCGCCGCTGCCACAGCCACCGAACCGGCCATGTGTCCTCCGGGGACAGAGATTCCCTGATTGGAGGCGAGAATGCGGGGGCCAACCCTGGAACCGGCCGTGATCTCATCTCGCAGGCGGGGGTCGAAATCGCCCAGACCGCCGACCGTCCGGATGGTGGTGACGCCGCCTAAGAGTTCGTCATTTGCGAAGCCACAGACCATTTTGTAAGCAATCGTTCGAGTGAGCCTGGTGCTCATGATCCGTTTTACCAGTTTTTCATTGTCCCGCTGCTTCTTCTGCGGCTTGCCATTTCCGGCCAGATGCACGTGCATGTTAATAAGGCCCGGCAGAATGTAATGCCCATGCAGACCCCCCCTCCGATATCCCGTCACATTCGCCGTATCCGGCACGATATCCGAGATCAACCCATCCTTCACCAAAATACAGAGCCCGGTCTGCACCTGCATGTCCCGGTTTCCGTCCAGAAGCTTTCCGTTTGTAAATGCGTAGTTCATAGTAATCCCCCAATTTCACGGATTGATTACCTTCACTATACACCGGTGGTAATGGGCTTGGCAAGCGGAAAAACCTATGCGCAGGGCTGCCGGTGATTTCTCCGGTTTTGAACCGGTAGAACAGAAAAATGATTCATTTTCAGGGGATAAGATCGTGCCTGGCTTATCCTTGGGAATTTAATTAAGCAACTGGTCAAAATCTCCTATTTATGCTAAACTGCCTTTAGAACAAAAATCCAATTCCGGAAAGGCGGAGCGCATATGCTTAAGGCAATTTTATTTGATATCGATGATACGTTATATGATTTATCCATCCCATTTAAGGAGGCTTTCCGGGAGTTCTTTCCCGGAGAAAAGATGGATCTGGAGGGAGCTTTTCTGGCCAGCCGAAAGTATAGCGATCTGATCTACGATCGGTCTTTAAGCGGGGAGATTTCCATGGCGGAGATGTACATCTACCGCTTGGGAAATGCGTTCCGGGATTATGGGAAAATCATCGACGGGCCCACGGCGCTGCAGTTTCAGAGTGTATATGAGAAGCGTCAGCATGAGATCCGGATGACAGAAGAGATGGAACGGATGCTGGAGGAGCTGTCAAGAAAAATGACACTGGGAATTATTACCAACGGCCCGTCGGAGCATCAGCGCGATAAGGTGCGCGCATTGGGTGTGGAGCGGTGGATTCCCATGGAGCGGATCTGGATTTCCGGGGATCTGGGCGTGGGAAAGCCACATAAAGAGATTTTTGAGGCAGCCCGGGAAAAGCTGGGACTGAAGCCTGAGGAACTTTGCTTTGTGGGAGACGCTTACGGACATGATATTCTGGGAGCCAAGGGCGCGGGCTGGAAAGCCGTCTGGTTTAATCACAGAGGGCATCAGGCCACGGGAAAGGTGATGCCGGATTATGAGGTACGTTCAGAACAGGAGCTGATTGCATTACTGGAAAAACAGTGTGCAGATTGATAAATTTTCAATGAAACACTTGATTATAAAAGGATGCCCATAGAGCTGGAGAAGCTGAAAGAGTTGTTAGAACAGGTATTGCAGAAAATGATATACGAAGGAGAATGACATAAAATGAGTGGTTTGGGAACACTAATCAACGCCCTGGCGATCATCGCTGGCGGTATCGTCGGCATCTGCCGTAAAAAGCTGATCAAAGAGAGATATCAGGAAACGATTATGAAAGCGACCGGGTTTTCTGTGATGTTTCTCGGCGCAGGCGGTACATTTTCAAAAATGCTGGTGACGACTAAGAGCGGGCTGCCGCTGGATACGACAGGCTCCATGACCATTGTGCTTTCCATGGTGATCGGAGCGTTTGCAGGAGAAATCATCGATTTGGATCATCAGTTTGAGCGATTCGGAAGCTGGCTGAAACACAAGACAGGAAGCGACGGGGATAATCAGTTTATCAACGGCTTTGTGACGGCGTCCCTGACGGTCAGCATTGGCGCCATGGGTATCATGGGAGCCATTCAGGACGGTATCTACGGCGACCATACTACGCTGGTGGCGAAGGCCATACTGGACTTTGTCATTGTGTTGATTATGGCTTCTTCCATGGGGAAGGGCTGTATCTTTTCCTTTATTCCGGTGGCAGCCTGGCAGGGACTGATTACCGCCCTGGCCGTGGTGCTGTCCGGGTATATGACCGCTCCGGTGCTGAACAGCCTGTCCATGGTGGGAAATATCCTGATTTTCTGCGTGGGCGTGAATCTGGTCTGGCCGAAGACCATTAAGGTGGCGAATCTTTTGCCGGCGCTGATTGTGGCAGTGCTGATGGCATAAAGCTTTACTGATTAGCCAGTACGATCTTGATAAACTCCGACATGCTTCGTGTCAGATATTTATGATTCCGATAATACAGCGTCACATTTCGTACCGCGTTCGGATCGTCTAACTTATAGTAGATAATATTCTGGTTTGGCGATAATTTCTTCACCACGGTATCGCTGACAAAGGAAGCGCCCATGCCATTTTCCGTCAGGTGATAGGTGGTCAGCAGCTGATCCAGCTTCAGGATGGTATTCAGCTTTACGCCTGCGTTCTGGCAGATATTTTCCATGCGCTTGCGGGTATCGTTGGGCAGCCGCAGGGTCACGAAGGGTTCTTCGGCGAACTTCTCCAGCGGGACCCCCGGGAAAGAAGGATTCAGGTGCGTATCCAGGTTTACGTCCTCCCAGGTCAGCTGATAACGGGTGGCCCGCCGGTTGGACGGGAAGGAAGCCGGGACTGCCAGCAGCAGGTATTCCTTCATCAGAACCCGGTGACAGTAGATGTCGTCGCTGGTGTGAAAATTGTCGATGACCATGTCCACCTCATTGACGGAGGCCTTCTGTGCCAGGGTCTGGGAATCGGCCTCGTAAAGATTTACCTTCACATGGGGATAAGCCGCCGAAAACTGCGAGATATATTTCGGCAGAATATAGGAGGCGAAGAAGGATGTAGTCCCGATGGACAGATGCCCCGTCTTCAATTCATTCAGATTATCCGTATAATAGGCAAATTCATCTTCCAAATCCATAATCTTTTCCGCAATCCGGATATACTGTTCTCCGTACTCGGTCAGCTGGATGGGATTGGTGCTGCGGTCGAAAAGCGGCGCACCCACCTTCGCTTCTATTTTCTTAATCATGGCGCTCAGAGACGGCTGAGAAATGTAGAGATTCTTCGCCGCTTTGGAAAAACTCTGCGTCCTATATACCTCATAGACATAATTGATACCACTAAACATAAAATCCCCCTGTTAATTATATAACGATGATGAAAATGACAGATAAAATGCGCTTTTTAAGCAGAAAATACGGTATAGTCATAGATGAATAATTATATATAACATATAAATATAGATATTTGCTAATATCATACCGCGATTTTATAATAAATACAAGGAGAAAAGACTACCAAAAAAGAAAAAAGGAGGCACTTATGAGAAAGGTAGACGAGCGGTCAAAGGAGCTGGTGCAGGATCCCCTGGTAAAGGGTATGTGGTGCGTACCGCTTCATTCCAATCCCAGCGGCGTATGCTACAGCGACGCGGTGGTAGACGCTCTGGCGTCCATGGAGACGGCGGCAGACGATTTCCGTATCTTCTGGGACAATGCCTACGGCGTACACCATATGATATCTTCCAGCAGCCGCAATATTGCGGAGCTTCGGAAGCATATGTCGGCGCAGACCATCAGCCATGACAAGCTGAATCAGCTGCGTCACGTACAGTATTTCCAGACGCCGGAGAACATAAGGCTTCATATGAAGAGGCTGGCGGATCTGTTAAGACAGAAATTCGATATCGTGCTGAATAAGCTTACGGAGGGGTTGGGGGACACCTCTTACGCTACCTGGAGCAGTCCGAATCGCGCCGTCCTATCCGATGGAGGACGAGCTTTCCAAGGCCATGGATATTTTTGTTTTATGTGTAAAAATAGCTGCAATTGAGAAAATTTTGGGGTAAAATAGAGAAGGAGAAATCATTATGGCATACAATCCTTATGAAAACGTATTGAAGGTTATGGATGAGGCGGCACAGATCCTGGGCTACAGTGAGAGTGATATCGAGCCACTGAAGTATCCGGAGCGCGAGCTGAAGGTATCGGTTCCGGTGGTGATGGACGACGGAAGCACCCGCGTATTTGAGGGCTACCGCATCCAGCATTCCACATCCCGCGGACCGGCCAAGGGCGGTATCCGTTTCCATCCGGCGGTAAATAACGACGAAGTCAAGGCGCTGGCAGCATGGATGACCTTCAAGTGCGCAGTTGTAAATATTCCTTACGGCGGCGGCAAGGGCGGCGTGGTCTGCGATCCGCATGAGCTTTCCGAGCGTGAGCTTCGGGCCATCACCAGAAGATTTACCGCAGCCATCATGCCTCTGATCGGACCGGATCAGGACATCCCGGCTCCGGACGTAGGAAGCAATGCAGCTGTTATGGGTTGGATGATGGATACCTACAGTATGCTGAAGGGACACTGCGTACACGGCGTCGTTACAGGAAAGCCCATCGAGCTGGGCGGAGCGCTGGGACGAAATGAGGCCACCGGACGCGGCGTTATGTTCACCACAAGAAATATCATGAAGAAAATGGGCATGGAGATGAAGGGCACCGACGTAGCCGTACAGGGTATGGGTAACGTGGGAAGCATTACAGCCAAGCTACTCCATCAGGAAGGCATGAAGGTAGTTGCTGTCAGCGATGTATCCGGCGGCATCTATAAGAAAGAGGGTCTGGATATTCCGGCTATCCTGGCATATCTGGGCAAGGATCGTAAGAACCTGCTGTCCGGCTATGAGGAAGATGGTATGACCCGCATCACCAACGAGGAGCTGCTGGAGCTGCCTGTCACTGTTCTGGTACCGGCTGCGCTGGAGAATCAGATCAACGGAACCAACGCGGATAAGATTCAGGCGAAGCTTATCGTAGAGGCAGCCAATGGTCCGACCGCCGCAGAGGCAGACCCGATTCTGAACGAAAAGGGCGTCGTCATCGTACCGGACATCCTGTCCAACGCGGGTGGCGTGGTCGTATCTTATTTTGAGTGGGTACAGAATATCCAGTCTGTCAGCTGGACCGAGGAAGAGGTCAACGCGAAGCTGGAGCGTATTATGAACAACTCCTTCGAAGCTGTATACAATATTGCACAGGAAAAGAAGGTTCCCCTGCGTACAGGCGCGTATCTGATCGCGGTGGACCGTGTAGTAAAGGCTAAGAAAGCGAGAGCGATCTGGCCGTAGAAAAAATATAGCAGCCACTGCGCATCGCGGAGCGGCTGCGAATGGAGGGAGTAGCTTGGAGAGCAGAGTGAGTGAATTGAAAAAAGTAAGGGAAAAGCTGGAAAGCGGACAGACGCTGGAATTTCAGGAAAAGAGACTGCTTTGCAATGAGCTGATGACCCGTGAGCCGCGGATGGAGAAGCTGATTGTGAAATGGTTTGACGAGGAAGACTACCGGATGGTCCTGCGCCACAAGGTCGGCGACGGAGTCATCGGAGGAAAGGCCTGCGGCGTACTGCTTGCCAGAAAGCTGATAAAAGAGAAGCTTCCCGAATATGAGTCACTGCTGCTCCCGCACCATTCCTGGTTTATCGGATCCGACGTATTTGCGGAATATCTCTGGGAGGAGACCTTCTCCGAGCGGACGAAACGGGAATTCGGGGAACTGCTGGCCCATCTGGGCGGCGATCCTTATGTGGTTCGTTCCAGCAGCACCCTGGAGGATGGCTTTGACCACGCATTTACCGGAAAATACGAATCTGTCTTCTGTACCAATCAGGGAAAGAAAGACGAGCGAATTGAAGAATTAAAGGCGGCGGTGTTCCGTGTATACAAAA
>ERZ773210.1379-NODE-1379-length-24207-cov-5.618789_pt1 | contig 24207 bp, 20 predicted proteins | sample MGYA00580528_ERZ773210 | MGnify/ENA primary metagenome ERZ773210 (study PRJEB29015, sample SAMEA2737769) | human gut metagenome | biome: human gut; feature: human-associated habitat; material: faeces | place: China | collected 2012 ...
CACCCCCGAAGGCTCGGGGGCGCCGCTTTCTGTCTGCTGAATTTACTTGGAGAGTCCGTAGCTCTCGGCCAGCTTCCGGAATGCCGGGAGCGAGCGCTCGATCTGTGAGCGCGCCACGCAGTAGGCAAGGCGCGCATAGCCCGGGCAGCCGAAATCATCGCCCGGCACGAGCAGGATGTCATAGTCCATCGCGCGGCGGCAAAACGCGCGCGAATCCGGCTCGGGCGACTTGAGGAAGAGGTAAAACGCGCCGTCCGGCCGCGCGCAGCGATAGCCCATGGCCGTGAGTGCGCCGTAGATCAGCTCGCGGTTTTCGGCATAGGCCGCAATATCCGCCGTCTTTCCGAGGCACTCCGCCACGGCAAGCTGGAACAGCGACGACACGCAGATGTACCCCAATGCGCGCCCCGCGCCGAGCACGGCGGCGTGCACGGCAGCGTAGTCGTCCATGGCCGGGTGCAGGGCGAGAAAGCCCACACGCTCACCGGGCAGGGACAGCGTCTTACTGTAGGAATAGCAGTAGATCGCGTTGGGATAGAGTGCGGGTAGAAACGGCACCTCCACCCCTCCGTAGACCAGCTCGCGGTACGGCTCGTCGGCGATGATGTAGATCGGGTGACCGTAGCGCGCCTGCTTTTCGCGCAGCATGGCGCTCAGCGCCGCAAGCTCCGGGCGCGAGATGACGACGCCGGATGGGTTATTCGGGGAGTTGAGGATGAGCAGCGCGGTCTTTTCCGTCACGGCGGCGGAGAGCGCCTCGAGATCGAGCGCGAACGTATCCGCCTTGCACGGCACGACGCGCACACTGCCGCCCGCCGCCTCGGCATAGACGGCATACTCCGGGAAATACGGTGCGAGCACGATGGCCTCGTCCCCCGGGCAGAGGAGCGCGCGCGTCAGGATGGCCAGCGCGCTCGACGCGCCGTCGGTCATGTAGATATCCTGCGCGCGGTACGCCTCGCCGAATGTCTGCGTGAGGTAGGCCGCGACCTTTTCACGCACCGACGCCATGCCCGGCGCGGGCGCATAGGCGTGCAGCTGCGTGGGCGGCACGGTATGCAGCAGGTGCTCAACGGCCGCGTGCACACAGTCCGGCGGGTCGATGCTCGGACTGCCAATGGAAAAGTTATAGACATTTTCCGCGCCGATCTCGGCCGCGCGGCGCTCGCCGTAGGCCGCGATCTCGCGGATGGAATTGCCGTTTGCGCCCCAGTCGAGCATTTGTTTCGAGATCATGCGTTTGCCTCCTCCAGATACTGTTTCAGGTACAAGATTGCCTGCCGGTAGCCCTCAAAGCCGAGCCCCATGTATGTTTTCACGCACGCCATGCCGGCGTAGGAGATCTGGCGGAAGGGCTCGCGGGCGCTGACGTCCGACAGGTGCACCTCCACCGCCGGAAGCGCCACGGCCTTGAGCGCATCGAGAATAGCGACGCTCGTGTGCGTGTAAGCCGCGGGATTGATGACGATGCCGTCCGCCGTACCGTAGGCCGCCTGGATCGCATCGACGATCGCACCCTCGTGGTTGGACTGGAACAGCTCGACCTCTACGCCCGCTTCGCGCGCCGCTGCGCGGATGAAATCCTGCAGCGCGGCAAAGTCCTGGCTGCCGTAGATGGCGGGCTCACGCAGGCCGAGCAGGTTCAGGTTCGGCCCGTTGATGACGAGAAATTTCATGCCAGCACCTCCAGGATCTGCTGCACCGTCTGCTCCGGTGTGCCGTTGTTGTCGATGACGGCGTCGGCAAAGCGGGCATATAGCGGCTCACGCTGCGCATAGAGCTCGGCGAGGTCGCTGCGCTGGGAGATGGGACGTCCGTCCTTCGGCAGCAGCGCAAGGTCGCGCCGCAGCCAGAAGATCGTGCCGTTCTGGTGCAGGAGCGGGTAGTTTTCCGCGCGGCAGACGCTGCCGCCGCCCGTTGCGAGGATCGCACCCGAGCGCTTGCCGAGCTCGGCGAGCGCGGCCGTCTCCAGCGTGCGGAAGGCGTCCTCGCCGTCGGCGGCGAAGATATCCGGAATGGGACGCCCCGCCGTCTCGACGACCTGCGCATCGCTGTCGAGCAGCGGCCGGTGCAGCCGCTCGGCGAGCAGCGCCGCGATCGTGCTCTTGCCGCTGCCGGGCATGCCGATGAGGACGATGTTCTCCATCTCCTGCCGCATGCGGCGGTAGATGCGCAGGATCTCGCCGTCATCAATGGTCGTGCCGGTGAACACCTCGCAGCTGCGCTTTGCCTGCGCCACGAGCATATACAGTCCGCCCGCACACGGAATGCCGAGTGCCTCCGCCTGCAGCAGCAGCGCCGTACGCGCGGGGTTATACACCACGTCGAGCACGAGCGCGCACTGCGGGAACTGCCGCAGATCGACGGCGGCCTTGCCGGTGTTCGGATACATACCGACGGGTGTGGTGTTGACGATCACCTGCGCATCGGCGTGGCGCCTGAGATTCGTGTAGTTGTCCTCGCCGCTGCGGGAGATGACCGTCACGCGCGCGCCAAGCTGCGCGAGCACGGCCTGAACGGTCGCGGACGCGCCGCCGTTTCCGAGCACGAGCGCCTTCTTCCCGGCAATGTCCACGCCGCTGTGACGCACGAGGTATTCAAAGCCGAAGGCGTCGGCATTGTCGCCGTAGAGCGTGCCATCCGGCCGGCGGACGAGCACGTTCACGCTGCCGAGCTTTTGCGCGATCGGTGAGAGTCCGGCACAATACGGGATGACCGCCTTCTTATACGGGATGGTCACGTTGAGCGCGTCAAAATCGCCGCCGGCCAAAAACGCCGCGAGCGCGTCCGGTGCGACCTCATAGAGCTTGTAGGCATAGTCCGCAAGCTCTGCGTGGATGGCCGGAGAATAGCTGTGGCCGAGCTTTTCGCCCAGAAGTCCGCACCGCATCATACCACCTCCTGATAGCTGCCGAGATAGGAAAATTCCTCACACAGGCCCGGCAGCTCACCCATGAGCTGGCGAAACTGCGGCGAATAGACCGAGGTCTCGAGGTCGAAATAGAACATGAACTCAAAGTCGCGCTCCGGCAGCGGGCGGCTCTCGAGCTTGTTGAGGTTGATGCCGAGCGCGTAAAACCGCGAGAGCACCTTGTAGAGCGAACCCGGCTTGTGCGGCAGCACCATCATCAGACTCGTGCGGTCGGCGCCGGGATAGATCTCGAGGTCCTTGGCGATGCAGACAAAGCGCGTGTAGTTGTTGCCCTGATCCTGCACGGAGGCGGCGAGGCTCTCCAGCCCATAGAGCCCGATGCAGGCGCGCGAGGCGAGCGCCGCGACGTCCGTGCGCCCGGACTCTGCCACGCGCTTTGCGGCCGCGGCGGTATTCTCGCAGCGCACGACCGTCACGCCCGGCAGACCCTGCAAAAAGCGGCTGCACTGGCTGATGGCCTGCTCGTGGGAGTAGATCTCCTTGATATCCGACAGCTGCGCGCCGGGTCTTGCCAGCAGGCAGTGGTCGATCTTCAGGCGCACGCTGCGCACGATGCGGAAGTTGTGGCGCATCATGAGATCGTACACCGCGTTCACCGAGCCCGCCGTGCTGTTTTCCACCGGGATGACACCGTAGCGGCACAGGCCCTTCTCAATGGCGGAGAACACCGCATCAAACGTGGCGCAGTAAAACACGTTCGGCATCGTGAACAGCCGGTCGCACGCGAGCTGCGAGTACGCGCCCTCCACACCCTGACAGGCGACGGCGGGGTGCTCCGGAAACAGCGGCGGCGTGTGCGCGATGGCGTGCTCGATCTCGGCCGTCAGCGGGCTCGTGATGCCGAGCAGCCGGTTCTGGCAGCTGCGGCTGAGCTCGAAAATGAGCGAATAGAGCGACACCGTGTAATCGCGCAGCGCCTCCGGCGCGCTGTCGGCGATCTGCTGCAGCTTCGCGCGCTCACGCCCGGCGTCGAGTGCCGGCAGGTTGTGCGCCTTCTTGTAGCCGCCGATCTGCGCCGCGACGTCCATGCGCCGGTAAAACAGCGCGAGCAGCTGGCTGTCAATGTCGTCGATCTGGCGGCGATAGTCACTAAGTTCCATGGTCATGCTCCTTCGTCTGGTTTCGTGGTTTCCGCTGCGGGGACGGCGGTCAATGCGGCCAGATCCGCCCAGAAGCGGGGATAGGATTTGTCGGTACAGGCGCGGTCTTGCACCGTGACGGGCGCCGTGCAGCCGCAGGCTGCGGCGGCCGCCGCCATGGCGATGCGGTGGTCATGCTGCGGGTCGACCGTGCCGCCGGTGAGCGCCGGACGTCCGCACACGGTCAGACCGTCTGCGCGCACCGTCACCTGCGCGCCGAGCGCGCGCAGCATGGCGGCCGTGCTCTCGAGGCGGTCGGATTCCTTGAGCCGCAGGCGGGCGGCGTTGATGATCTGCGTCTCGCCGTCTGCGAGCGCGGCGACGACGCTCAGCACCGGGATGAGATCCGGGATGGGCGCAGCGTCGATCGTGATGCCGTGCAGCGCGCCGCGCCGGACGGTGACGGCATCCGGCTGCGCGTGCACATCCGCGCCGAAGCGGCGCAGGAGCTCCAGCACCGCGCGATCCCCCTGAGACGATGCCGCAGCCAGTCCCGTGACCGTGACGCCCACGGGTGAGAGCGCACCCATGCACAGGAAAAACGCGGCGTTCGACCAATCGCCCTCCACACGGCACTGTGCCGGGAGGCGCGCCGTCTGACCGCCGGGGACGGTATACGTCCGCGCGTCTTTTTGCAGGCGGATGCCGGACAGGCGCAGCGCATCCTCCGTCATGGCGATGTAGCCTGCGGATTCGAGCCCGCCCGTCACGGTGAGCGTGCTCTCCCCCGCCAGACGCGGCAGCGCCATGAGCAGGCCGGAGATGTACTGCGAGGACACGTCGCCCGGCAGTGCATAGTCCCCGGGGCGAAGCTGCCCGCCGGCGTGCAGCAGCGCACCGTCGCGCCGGAGGGTCATGCCGTGCGCCGCAAGCACCGCGTCGAGTGGGGCCAGCGGGCGCTGCGGCAGCCGCCCCTGCATGTGAAAGGTCACGTCCGCGCCGAGCGCCCCCGCAACCGGCAGCAGAAAGCGCAGCGTCGAGCCGCTCTCGCCGCACAGCAGGTCGGCGTGCACGGGCATTTCCCCGGCAATGGGGATGATATGAAACGTGCCCGCGCCGTCGTCCGTGATGTCCGCGCCGAGGGCGCGCAGGCAGCGCACCGTGGCGGCGATATCGGCCGAGATGCCGTCACACCGCAGCGTCACCGGCTGCGCGCCGAGCGCGGCGCAGATGAGCAGGCGGTGCGCCTGCGATTTGGAAGCCGGGATGCGCACGCTGCCCGTGCGCGCCCCGGGTGAAATGGTCTGATTCATACGATGCCTCCGTCCGCGAGCCATGCGGGGATGTCCGCCGCCGGGACCGTCTCGATGCGGCAGCGGCCGATGCGCTCCGGCACGATGAGGTGCAGCGCTCCATCGGCGATCTTTTTGTCCGCACGCGCGGCATCCGCGAGCGCGTCACAGGTGAAGTCCGTCTCCGTCGGCAGGCCGTACTGCCGCAGGAGCGCGAGGATCTGCGCGCAGGTATCGTCCGTGCAGATGCCGCGTCTGGCGGCTGCACGCGCGATGATGGCCATGCCGATGGCCACACCGCAGCCGTGCGGCACGGTGTAGCCGCTGCACGCCTCGACCGCGTGACCGAACGTGTGGCCGAGATTCAGAAGCTGACGGCTGCCGCGGTCAAATTCGTCCGCCGCGACCAGATCACGCTTCATGCCGACACAGGTCGCGATGACGTGCCCCACCTGCGCACTGGCCGGCTGCGCGCGAAGCTCGTCAAAAAACGGCGCACTGCGCAGCACGGCGTATTTGATGACCTCGGCACAGCCGTTGCGGTATTCCTCCGGCGGGAGGGTGCGCAGCGTGTCCGGGTCGCAGAGCACAAGGCTCGGCTGGTAGAAGCAGCCGACCTGATTTTTTCCGCTGTCCAGATTCACGGCCGTCTTGCCGCCGACGGAGGAGTCCACCGCGGCCAGCAGCGTCGTCGGCACCTGCACGAACGGGATGCCGCGCTGATACGTCGCGGCGGCAAAGCCCGCGAGGTCGCCGGTCACGCCGCCGCCGAGCGCGACGATGAGGTCGCTGCGGCTCAGGCGGTGCGCCGCCAGAAAGTCCAGCAGCGCGGCGTAGGTAGCGAGCGTCTTGCAGTGCTCGCCGCCGGGATAGGCAAAGGTCACGACCCGAAAGCCCGCGCGCGTGAGCGATGCCTCCAGCCGCGCGGCATACAGCCCCGCCACGGTCTCACCCGCGACGACGGCCGCCGTGCGCCCGGCGCCGAGCGTGTGCGCGATCAGCGCCCCGGCATCATCGAGCAGCCCCGGCTGCACCAGCACGTCATATTCGCGCGAGGCGGTCACGTGGATGGTCGTCATCGGCCGTCCACCTCCTCCTTGCGCCGGCGGCCCTCGTCGAGCAGGCGCGTGAGCGTGGGCAGATCATCGCGCTGCATCGCGTCGCGGTACTCGCCCAGATGCGCCATAAATATGTCCAGCTCATGGAGCAGATTGTCCTTGTTTTCCAGAAAGAGCTCCGCCCACATCTCGGGGCTCAGCCACGCGACACGGGTCATGTCCTTGTAGCTCCCGGCGGAAAAGCCCTTGTGCTGCGCGGCCGTGGGGCTCTTGATGTAGGCATTCGAGACCACGTGCGCCATCTGGGACGTGAAGGCGATCATCTCATCGTGCGCCTGTGCCGTCGTGAACGAGAAACGCGCAAAGCCCGCGGGCTTGAGCAGCTGCTTGACGCGGTCAAAGAGCAGCACATCGTCAAAGTCCGGCGGCACGATGACCATCGGCGCGCCGTGAAACAGATCCGTCTTCGCGTTCTTGAAGCCGGAAAACTGCGTTCCGGCCATCGGGTGGCCGCCGAGGAACGTGACGCCGTGCGCCTTTGCGATCGGAAAGCACGCGGCACAGATGGTGCGCTTCGTGCCGCCGCAGTCGATCACCACGGGATGCGATCCGATGTGCGCCGCCATGCGGCGGAACCAGTCAACAGTCGCCTCAGGATAGAGGGCGATGAGCACAAGGTCGCACGCGGAGACATTGTCCTGCGTGAGCTCGCCGTCGACCGCGCCGCTCATCATGGCAAAATCGAGCACGCTGCGGCTGCGGTTATACGCGAGCACGGTCGCGCCGGCTGCATGATAGGCCTTTGCAAAGGAGCCGCCGATCAGCCCAAGGCCAACGATCCCGACCGTCATTTTGCAAGCACCTCACGGATGCTGCGCACCTTATGCGCAAGGTCGTCGTAGACCTCCGGACGCAGGGACTGCGCGCCGTCGCACAGGGCGTGCATGGGGTCGTTGTGCACCTCGATGATGAGGCCGTCCGCGCCGCAGGCGGTCGCGGCGAGCGCCATCGGCTCGACAAGGCGGGCAATGCCGGTCGCGTGGCTCGGGTCGACGATGACCGGCAGGTGCGTCAGCTCCTTGAGCATGGGCACCGCCGCAAGGTCGAGCGTATTGCGCGTGTAGTCGTCAAACGTGCGGATGCCGCGCTCGCAGAGGATGACCTGCTCGTTGCCGCCGGCCATGATGTACTCGGCGCTCATGAGCAGCTCCTTGAGCGTGCTGGCCAGGCCGCGCTTGAGCAGGATTGGCTTGCGCAGCTTGCCGAGCTCACGCAGGAGGTCGAAGTTCTGCATATTGCGCGCGCCGACCTGAATGATATCCACATCCTCAAACAGCGGCAGATGCTCCACGCCCATGATCTCGGTCACGATCGGCAGGCCGGTGGCCGCGCGCGCCGTTTTGAGCAGCTCGATGCCGGTGGCCTTGAGCCCCTGAAAATCGTAGGGCGAGGTGCGGGGCTTGAACGCGCCGCCGCGCAGGATGTTCGCGCCGGAGGCCTTGACCGCCTGCGCGACCGCGACGATCTGCTCCTCAGACTCCACGGAGCACGGCCCCGCGATCATGACGAAGTTGCCGCCGCCGATCTTCACGTCGCCGACCTCAACGACAGTGTCCTCCGGGTGGAACTTGCGGTTGCAGCACTTGAAGGGCTCGCTCACGCGCTTGACGCTGTCGACGATACCGAGACTCGCGATCAGGTCCATGTCCACGTTGGTCGTGTCGCCGACCAGACCGAGCACGGTCTGATATTCGCCCTCGGAAATGTGGATAACCAGCCCCTGAGCCTTGAGCCAGTCGATGAGCTGCGTGCGCTTTGCCGCTTCCACGCCATGTTTGAGTACGACGATCATGATGATTACCTCCGATACAATGTTGCAGATTTCTTGGATATCAAAAAGAAAATGCGGCACAGGCTCAACCTGTGCCGCATGAAACAAACCCGATATCCGAGCTCTTTTTTGCATCACAAATCAGCCTTACTATTGCAGCATAGTAAAGTAATAAGCATATGCAAAATAGAAGCTGCGGTTCATATTCATAGCTCCGATCTTGTAAAAATGATCTCGATGGTTTGAGTATAAAAACTTCGCGGCGAAATGTCAACTGCAAATTTATACAAATCCGCACTTTTTTGCATCGCATCCTTCATCAGATATGCAAAGGCGACGAAAAAGCGCGGGCGGCTGCCGCCGCCCGCGCAGAGGAGATTGCTTTGAAAGAGAATTTACGCGTTGACCACGTGCTCGACGTAGTTCATGAGGATCATGGCGACCTGCGCGCGCGAGGCACTGCCCTGCGGGTCGAGGATCGTCTGTCCGTCGCGCACGGTGCCGTTGATGAGGCCGGCGGCATTCGCCCAGGAGAGCGCTTCCTCCGCCCAGCCGGACACGCTGGCGGCATCCGGGAACGCCGTGAGGTCGGCGCGCGCACTGACGTCATAGCCCTTGCTGTGCGCGTAGTTATAGAGGATCTCGGCCGTCTGCTCGCGCGTGACGAAGCCGCTGGGATCAAAGCGGCTGCCGCCGATGCCGGAGACCACTCCGTTTTCCGCAGCCCAGGTAACTGCGTCGGTATACCATGCGCCGTCCGGCACATCCACGAACGTGTTGGGTGCCTTCGGCGCGGGCTCACCCGCGAGGCGCCACAGCACGGACACGAGCATGGCGCGCGTCATGGTGGCATTCGGCGCGAAGGTCGTCGGCGTCATGCCGGCGAAGAGGCCGTTGTTGTAGGCATACGCCGCCGCGCCGTAGTACCACGTGCCGGCGACCACGTCCGTGAACGGGAAGCGCGCGATGGCCGTCACGCCGTTGACCACGTCGAAGGCGTAGGTCTGCTGTCCGGCGTCGTAAGCGCCGCCGACGGCGGAGATGCTGCCGTCGTCCGCGAGGCTCCACGCGGTCAGATCGTCCGCCGCATTCACGGCCACTGCGGCGCGCACACTGCCGGCAGGACAGCTCGCCGCCGCACCGTCAACCAGAACGGAAGCATTGGCAAGCGTCGCCGTAGCGGCCTGCGAGCCGAGGGCACGCTGCTGCGCGGCGTTGAGAGAAGCGCCGCTTGCAAGCGAGACGGCGACATCCTTGTGCAGGTCAAGCGCCGCGAGCGCACGCGCATCGAGCGTGACCGTTCCGGACCGGAACTTCACCTGCAGCGCTGCAGCACCCGCATCGCACGCATTGGCGATCGAGCGGCCGGCCAGAACGACCGTACCCACGGCGGGGTCGGTGGCATCGACCGTCACGGCCACGCCGGACTGCGCGCCGGTCGCCGCACGGAGCTGACGGCTGGTCAGGAACACCGTGGCAGTGTCGCCCTGCACATATGCCTGCGTAGTCGCTGCGCTGCTGCCGGTGACGGGCAGGAGGCGCACCTGCGCATTGCTGCCCTCGAGCAGAATGGTCTTGTCGTTGTCGTCGGGGCAGTTGTTGTCCACGCTCATGGAGACGACGATCTTCACGAGCAGGTCGTTGAGCTGGCTCTTGAGGTACTTGGTGAACAGGCCCTGGAACTTCGTGAACAGCACGCTGCCGCGGCCAAATGCGTCCTTGGCAACGATGTCAAGCACCTGATCGAGCAGTGCGCCGCTCTTGAGCTGGTCGATGCCGGACTGCACCCATGCGGGGTAGTTGCCGTCATCCTCACCGGCAAGGTTGCAGCGATAGATCCAGTTGGCGAAGTCGAGCAGGTTGTTGCCCTCGGCGATCGGGACGGCCGCCACGTCGTCAATGATCTGGTCGATGTTCGCGACGATCTTTGTGACCGGCCACGTGTCGTTCGGCAGGTATTTGCCGAAGAAGGACTTGACGAAGTCACCCGCGACCGTCTTGAGCATAGCGGTCGTGAAGCCGAATTCCCGGGCATACTCGGTCAGGTCGTCGATCACATACGCAACGCCCGTGGCGGGATCGGTATAATGGATGGGGCCGATGTGCGTCTTGGTGCTCACGCTCATGTAGGTGTTGGTCTCACCGCCGACCGTGCTGCGGCGCAGATCGACAAAGCGGACCGGGCACGGATACGTCAGCGCGGAGCCGGTCTCAATGTCATAGAAGGTGTTGCCGGCCTTCGTGGTCATGGCGGCGATGTCAACCGCGTGCATATGGCCGGTGAAGACAACGCTCATGCCGGCATCGGCATACTCCTGCGCAATGCGCTCATAACCGTTGACAAGGTACATGGGCAGGATGGTGGGCTGCACGTCAAAGTGCGGCACCAGACCGTGGTGCTCCAGACCGATGACAAGGTCGCCGCGCGCCTTGGCGGCAGCGGTCTGCTCGATGACCCACTTTTCGAGATCGGCACTGATGGCACCGCTCGTCTCATGCTCATCGTCGCCGTTGGAGGTGTTGTCCGAGCTGTAGCGGCAGGTGTCCATGGCGATAATGGTCAGCCCCTCGACCGGTCGTGCAACATAGGACAGACCGCCGGCCTTATTGCCCTCGGCCGGGGTGAAGGTCGCGATGACGGTCGGGTCGGAGTAAACAAAGTCATAAATCTGCTTGAAGTCCTCCGGCTCCGTGCGCGTGGCAGGCACAGCCTTGCCGTCGGCGGTGTTGAAGTTCTTGGCATTGTAATTGCGGATGTCATGGTTGCCGTTGATGACATAGATCTTCAGACCCGGAACATCCTGCTGCAGCTGCTGCAGCTGCTTTGCCAGCGCCGCGTGGCACTCCTGCTCGCCGTCCTTGGTCAGGTCGCCGGACACGAGAAGGATGTCGGGCTTGTCCGCGCGGACGCGCTCAAGCATCTCGCGAAGGACGGATGAACTCTCCTTGAGCAGCTTGCGGTCGCTGTTGAACGCATGCTCAAAGTCCTCTGTGTCTGCGATCATATCCGGCGAGAGATAGTGCAGGTCGGACATGACGGCGATCCTCAGGTTCATGTCCTGCGGCTTTTCCGCCGCAAGCGCCGGAACCGTCAGCGTGAAGACAAGAACTACCGCCAGCAGCAGCGACAGCAGTCTGCTTCCATTGTGCATTTTGGTTTTCATTTCTTCCTCCTGTTAATATAGTCTCCTACATATGCGCGGCGCAGGGCCGCACAACTGTATTCCTTCCCACCGTGTAAAATCCACAGCCGCCCTTGTGTAAAAGCAGCTGTAACACGGCATCTTAACTGTATCATGCCGGAGTCCCGATTGCAACCAAAATACAGCAGCAAATGCGAAAAAGCGCGGGCGGCAGCAGGCGGGACCCGATGCGTTTGGAAGGGTTCATCTCTTTCTCCTGTAACATTCAAGATTTTGGCGCTTACAAGCTCACGTTTCTGTTTTACACAGCGCGTGTAAAGTCGAAAACCGCAGCCGTGTAAAGTTCCCGTGCCGCAAAGCGGTGAAGATTTTACATTCCTGCCTTGACAAGCCGGCGGTTTCGTCCTATCATGAAGTGAACAAACACGGGGAGCCGCTCGGCTGAGAGTAAGCATCCGCTTAGACCCGCACACCTGATTTGGACAATGCCAACGTAGGGATTCATACTGCCGGACCGCAACAGCAGCACTCTTTACGGGCGCTGCTGTTTTTTCACACCCCGAAAGGAGCAATTGATTATGGAACAGATCCTCAAGACCATGCTGGAAAACGTGCGCGCGAAAACGCCGCTCGTGCACAACATCACAAACTACGTCACCGTCAACGACGTCGCAAACGTCCTGCTGGCGGCCGGCGGCTCGCCGATCATGTCCGACGACGCAGACGATGTCGAGGACATCACGAGCATCTGCGGCGGGCTGAACATCAACATCGGCACGCTCAACAAAAACACCATCCCCTCCATGTTCCTCGCCGGCAGGAAGGCCAACGAGCTCGGGCACATCGTCCTGCTCGGCCCCGTGGGCGCGGGCGCGAGCCGCCTGCGCACCGACACGGCCAACCGCCTCATGCGCGAGGTGCGCTTTGACGCCGTGCGCGGCAACATCTCCGAGATCAAGACCCTCTGCACCGGCAGCGGCACGACCAAGGGCGTGGACGCCGATGCGGTCGATGCCGTGACGGAGGCGAACCTCGACGACGGCGTGGCGCTGGTCAAGGCGTTCGCCAGACAGGCCGGCTGCATCATCGCCGTGACCGGCGCGATCGACCTCGTGAGCGACGGCGAGTGCTGCTGGTGCATCCGCAACGGCCGCCCGGAGATGAGCCGCATCACCGGCACGGGCTGCCAGCTCTCGGCGCTGACGACGGCGTTTCTCGTCGCAAACCCCGGCCACAAGCTGGAAGCCGCGGCTGCCGCCGTGTGCATGATGGGTCTCGCGGGCGAGATCGCCTGGGCGAATATGCAGCCCGGCGACGGCAACAGCACCTACCGCAGCCGCATCATCGACGCCATTTTCAACATGACCGGCGACACGCTGGAGGAAGGAGCCAAGTATGAACTGCGATAAAGCTTCCCTGCTGCTCTATGCAGTAACCGACCGCTCGTGGCTGCACGGTCAGACGCTCTACGAGCAGGCCGAGCAGGCGCTGCAGAGCGGCGCAACGTTTTTGCAGCTGCGCGAGAAGGAGCTCGACGAGGCGCACTTCAAGGAAGAGGCCGTCGCGCTCAAGGCGCTGTGCAGGCAGTACGGCGTGCCGTTCGTGCTCGATGACAACGTGGCGCTCGCCATCGAAACGGACGCCGACGGCGTGCACGTCGGCCAGAGCGACATGGCAGCCGGAAAAGTGCGCGCGCTCATCGGCCCGGACAAGATCCTCGGCGTGTCGGCGCAGACCGTGGAGGATGCGCTGCTGGCCGAGCGCGAGGGCGCGGACTATCTCGGCGTGGGCGCCGTGTTCCCGACCGGGACAAAGACCGACGCCAACGCCGTGAGCTATGACACCCTGCGCGAGATCTGCGCGGCCGTGTCCATCCCCGTCATCGCCATCGGCGGCATCACGAAGGACAATGTCGCAAAGCTTGCCGGCAGCGGCATCGTCGGCGTCGCCGTCGTGAGCGCGATCTTCGCACAGCCGGACATCCCCGCCGCCACGCGCTCGCTCAAGACCGCCGTGCGCGCAGCGCTGGAGCTGTGACCCCCTCTGCGCGCAGGCGCAGATACAAATAAACACAGCGGCAGATCGGGGGCACCACTTTCTGTCGCTCAACAAAATTGATGCTGAAAAGGAGACAGAATATGAAAACAGCATTAACGATCGCCGGAAGCGATTCCAGCGGAGGCGCCGGTATTCAGGCCGATCTGAAAGCCATGACCATGAATGGCGTATTTGCCATGAGTGCGATCACGGCGCTGACCGCCCAGAACACGACCGGCGTACAGGGTATTTTTGAAGTGACCCCGGAATTTCTCGCCCAGCAGATCGACAGCGTCTTTACCGACATCCGGCCCGACGCGGTGAAGATCGGCATGGTCGCATCCTCCGGCCTCATCGAGGTCATCGCCGAGCGGCTGCAGCACTACGCAGCGACGAACATCGTCGTCGACCCCGTGATGGTCGCCACGAGCGGCGCGCGCCTCATCTCCGAGGACGCCATTGCCACGCTCGAGGCGCGGCTGCTGCCGCTTGCCACCGTGCTCACGCCCAACATCCCGGAGGCGGAGGTGCTCTCGGGGCTGTCCATCACCTCTCCCGACGACATGATCGCCGCCGGAAAGGTCATCAGCGAGCGCTACGGCTGTGCTGTGCTGTGCAAGGGCGGACACCGGCTCAACGACGCCAACGACCTCCTGTACCGTGACGGCGGCTATGCGTGGTTCAACGGCAAGCGCATCGATAACCCCAACACCCACGGCACGGGCTGCACGCTCTCGAGCACGATCGCGGCAAACCTCGCCAAGGGCTATGATCTCGACACAGCCGTGCAGCGCGCGAAGGCGTATCTCTCCGGCGCGCTGGCCGCCATGCTCGACCTCGGCGCGGGCTCCGGTCCGATGGATCATGCGTTCGACCTCAAGCCCGAATACCGTCAGGAGGCCGGAAGATGAAAAAGACGTCCAGCTTCCAAAACGGCCTCATCTGGTTCGGTGCGGCCGTGTCCATCGCCGAGATCCTCACCGGCACGTATTTCGCGCCCCTCGGCTTCACCAAGGGTCTGCTCGCCATCCTGCTCGGCCACGTCATCGGCTGTGCGATGTTTTTCTTCGCCGGACTCATCGGCGGCCGCACCGGCCTCAGCGCCATGGGCACGGTCGAGCTGAGCTTCGGGCGCATCGGCTGCCTGTTTTTTGCCGCGCTCAACGTGCTGCAGCTCGTCGGCTGGACGTCGATCATGATCTATGACGGCGCGCTCGCCACGAACACCGTGCTCGGCATCGGCAAATGGGTGTGGTGTCTGGTCATCGGCGGGCTGATCGTGCTGTGGATCGCCATCGGCATCAAAAATCTCGGCTGGGTCAACAAGATCGCCATGGCCGCACTGTTCATCCTCTCGATCGTGCTGTGCGTGGTGGTATTCCGCGGCGGCACACCCGTCACGGTGCCGGACGACAGCCTGAGCTTCGGCGCAGCGGTCGAGCTCGCCGTGGCCATGCCGCTGTCATGGCTGCCGCTCATCTCCGACTACACGCGTGAGGCTGAAAAGCCCTTCGCCGCCACGCTCTCGAGCACGCTGACCTACGGCGTCGTGAGCTGCTGGATGTATCTCATCGGCATGGGCGCCGCCATCTTCACCGGCGAGGGCGACATCGCGCTCATCATGGTCAAGGCCGGTCTCGGCGTGGCCGCGCTGCTCATCCTCATCCTCTCGACCGTCACGACGACCTTCCTCGACGCGTACAGCGCCGGCATCTCGGCCGAGTCTCTGTCGAAGAAGATCAACGGCAAGTATGCCGCGCTCATCGTGACCGTCATCGGCACGGTCTGCGCCATCTGCTTCCCGATGGACGACATCACGAACTTCCTGTACCTGATCGGCTCGGTGTTCGCGCCGATGATCGCCATCCAGATCACGGACTTTTTCCTGCTGCACCGCGGCGGTGCGCGCGGAAAGCTGGACGTGCGCAACGCCGTCGTCTGGGTGCTGGGCTTCGCGCTCTACCGCGTGCTCATGACCGTGGACATTCCGGTCGGCAACACGCTGCCCGACATGGCCGCCACAATGCTTCTGTGCGTGATCGCGCACAAACTCGTCCCCGACAAGACCAAGGCTGCCTGAGCCTTTTTGTGCGTCAAACAAAGTTTGACACGCTCAAACGAGACCCACTGCGTTGGGCTCTCGTTTGAAAAGATCGCGGCTCGCTGCAGCGCACGCGCCGTGCGCGCACGTTTGCGAGCCGAGCGGTATTTTCTCCGCCGCACATGTCGCCGGAGAAAATGATTGGACTTTCTTTCGCCGCTGCGGCGGCGAAACTCTGCGAGGCTTTTTTTGATATCGGAAAATCCCGGAGCAGTCGCTCCGGGATCTTTCTATGCATCGGTTACGGGTAGGCGTGCGTGCGCAGATACGTCAGCCACGCCTTCATGCCCTCGGCGTTGAGGTGCATGCCGTCGCCGTCCTGATAGCTCTGCGGCAGGAAGCCGTCATCGGCGACCAGACCGCTTGCCATGTCAAGATACTTTGCGCCGGCGCTCTCCGCTGCGGCTGCGATCCAGCCGTTGACCTTCTGGATGAGCTCGTTGGTGATGTCCTCGTACTGATAGTTGGACGCGATTGGCGTCAGCGAGCAGCAGATGATCTTCGTGTTCGGGCTCTTGGCCTTGACGGCGTTGATGAGCGTGGTGTAGACCGATTTGATCTGCTCCTCGTTCGTCATGGAGATGTTGTCCGCGCTCGGACAGATGACGAGATACGCGGGCTTGTTGACCTCACAGATCTCGTCTGCGGGCACGTTGTTGCCGGTCACGGGGGATTTGTATTTCGCCGTGTCGAGCGACGAAGCGGGCAGAGAACCGGTCTCCGGCACCCAGACCTGCTTTTTGGCGTCCTTGCCGGTGAGCATCGACTCCGTCTGGAGCACCTTCAGCGATTTGTCACCCAGAAAATAGATCTGATCGACGTAGGTGCTGCCCTTGTCCTCCGTCTGCGCGAGCGCGGCGGACGACTGGATCGGCGTGATCGGATTGACCTGCGGCGTCGGCGTCGGTGTGACGGCGGCGGCAGGGTCGTTCTGCGGCTTGGAGGTGTGCGTGTTGCCGACGGCGTTGGTGAACACCAGCACGACGGCGACCAGCGCCAGACACAGCAGGATCGCGCCCGACCAGAAGGTGTAGAGCATGTTTTTGTTCGTGTTTTTCATTGGGATCCCTCGCTTCCGGATAGACAAAAGAAGCCCGGGAAAGGGCTTCTTTTGCAGTTTCAGTTACGCTTCCTGTTCTTTCTTTGCTTCCTCGATGACCTTCTGTTGGACGTTGCCGGGCGCTTCCTCGTAGCGAACGAACTTGCACGAGAAGGAGCCGCGTCCCTGCGTCATGGAGCGCAGATCGATCGTGTAGGAGCCCATCTCCGCCATCGGGACTTCCGCCTCGACGGTCTGCATGCCGTCCTCCGCCGTCATGCCGAGCACGGTGCCGCGGCGCTTGGAGGAGATGTCGGACATGATGTCGCCAAGGTTGGCGTCCGGGATGGTGACCTTCAGCAGGCCGATCGGCTCGAGGATGGTCGGCTTCGCCTTCGGGATGCCGTCCTGATAGGCGAGGCGGGCAGCCGTCTGGAACGCCATGTCGTTGGAGTCGACCGGGTGGTAGGAGCCGTCGTACAGCACGGCCTTCAGGCCGACGAGCGGGTAACCGGCGAGCACGCCCTTCTGCACGGCGTTGCGCAGACCTTTTTCAACGGACGGGAAGAAGTTTTTCGGCACGCTGCCGCCGAAGACCTCCTCGGCGAAGATCATGTCGTCGGACTCATCCTGCGGCTCGAAGCGGATCCAGACGTCACCGAACTGGCCGCTGCCGCCGGACTGCTTTTTGTGGCGGCCGTGTGCTTCGACCTTGGCCTTGATCTTTTCACGGTAAGCGACGCGCGCCGGCTTGAGCTCGGTCTCGACGCCGAAGCGGCTCTTGAGTTTGGCGCACAGCACGTCGACCTGAATGTCGCCCGCGCCGGAGATAACCATCTGGTGGGTCTCGGCGTTGTTGACGAGCGTGAAGGAGATGTCCTCCTCGTTCAGGCGGGCGAGGCCGGACGCGACTTTATCATCCTGTCCCTTGGTCTTGGGGCTGATGGCCATGGAGTAGCAGGGCTCTGCCAGCTTGATGGCGGGCAGCTCGACCTCGTTTTTCGGGTCGCAGACGGTGTCGCCGGTCTTCCATTCCATCTTGCCGATGGCAACGATGTCGCCGCAGCAGGCTTCCTTGACCTCGGTGCTCTTCTTGCCGCACATGGTGTACATACGGCCAAGCTTATCGGTGCTGCTCGTGCGCATGTTGCGCAGAGACAGATCGGACACGACCTTGCCGGACAGCACCTTGATGAAAGAGTACTTGCCGAACTGGTCGGAAATGGTCTTGAACACGAACGCGCACACAGGGCCGTTCGGATTGACGGCGAGCTTGCCGCCGTCCGCCGTGGCGACCTCACCGATGTCGGCCGGGCTGGGCACGTAATCTACGATCGCCCGCAGCACGCTCTCGGTGCCGATGCCGCTGCCGGCAGCGCCGCAGAGCACGGGGAACACGGTGCGGTCCTTCAGACCCAGACGAAGACCCTTGACGGTGTCCTCCTCGGAGAGCATCATGTCCTCGAAATATTTCTCCATGAGTGCCTCGTCGGCGCCGGCGGCCGCCTCAAAGAGCGTCTCGCGCAGCGACTCGACCATGTCGGCGTCGGCGGCGGGAACGGCGATCTTCTCGGTCTTGTTGCCCTTGGTCTGGTAGGCAACGTTGTGCACGAGGTCGATGACGCCCGTGCCGTCACTCATCGGCGCGGTGACCGCGCAGACGGCGCTGCCGTACTTGTCCTGCAGGGCGGAGAGGACACCGGCGAAATCGCCGTGATCCTCGTCGGTCTTGGAGATGTAGAACAGGCAGGGGATGTTCTCGCTCTTGAGGTATTTCCAGCAACGCTCCGCGCCGACGGCGATGCCGTCCTTCGCGGTGCAGAAGATCATGCCGGCCTCAGCCGCGCGCATGGCGCAGCGAGCGTCACCCGCAAAGTCGAAAAAGCCCGGGCAATCGAGGATGTTGATCTTGCAGCCGCCGAAATTGACCGGCGCGATGCTGGTCGAGATCGTGATCTTGCGCTTGATCTCCTCGGGATCGTAGTCACAGACGGTGTTGCCGTCGGCAGTTTTGCCCTGACGGTCGATCGCACCGGTCAGGTACAGCATGCTCTCGGCGAGCGTGGTCTTGCCGCTGCCGCCATGTCCGAGCAGGCACACGTTACGGATGTTCTTGGTTTCGTAGCTCATGTAGTGTACTCTCCTTCTATATTAACTATCGGAAATTCCAACTCCGGAAGCCACGTGCTGTATTTAACACATGACTATAAAAGTATACACGATTTCGAAACTCTTGGCAATCATAAATATGAAAACTCAGCGTTTCAGGCCGAAATTCAGCAATATGACAGGAACGAGCCACAGGCCCATATACACGAAGAGGTTGCCGACTGTGGCGGAATCGAACGCGCCGATGGCGCACAGGGCAAACATCAGTATGACGCCGACGACCGTGCACAGCAGAGCGAGGATGACGCAGATGCGCACCGCCTGAAAGAGCTGTCGGCCGGTTCCGGCGACGCCGACGAGCGGGCCGAGCCCGTCGCGCGCCACGATGCCCGCGGTCTGCGTGTAGTCCGATGGCTCGGCGGCCGACATGGCGTAGCGCTTGGAGTACGCCGGGAAGTCAAAGCCGTCGGTGGACATCTTGAACTTCTGGCTGAGCATCAGCGGCGTGATGTTGAAGTCACGCACGGCGAAGATCGGCGCGATGCGCGTGCGCAGCAGGCCGAAGAGCGCGTTCTGCACCGACTGCACCGGCACATACTTGATCTTGAAGCTTGCGACGAACAGCCCGTTGATGGACGCGAATACGGCGTTTTTGACGTTGAGCTGCTGCGGCAGATGCACGCCCTTGAGGTTCATGAAGGCACTGCTGCCGACGAGCACCTCTTCGCCGTTGACAAGCGCCGTCAGGCCGCCGCTCTCGTTGCAGGTGAAGGAGTCGACCGGCATGAGCGCGCAGTTGTTGCGCTGCATGAGGTCGGTAAACACGGAGGCGAGGCAGCTGCCAGAGGCGACGATCACGCTGCCGGTGTAGGAGATGACCTTGTCCGGGAACGCACCGTCGAGAATGCGGATGTCCTCGATCGAGATGTTGCGCGCGGTGAACAGATCCTTATCCGTCACGATCAGGTGCTTGCTGCGTCCGATATCGCTCGCACCGTTCCAGCCGGCGATGGCGCTGCCGGTCTGGGCAAGCTTGCGCGCGGCCGTCCGGAACGGGACGGCGAACGCGACCAGCGCCGCAAACGGCGCACACGGCGCGGTGACGGCGGCGAACACGTGCAGGATGTTGGCGTAGTTGCCGCTGAGGATCGTGGCAAGCAGGCCGAGGATCACGGACGCGGCGATGAGATACGGCGCGAGACCGGCATAGATCGTGTCGGCCGGGCCGGCCTCCTCGCTGCGGTGGATGAAGCCCGCCGTGTCGCGCTTGGACTTGAGCACGGTGATGCTGTCCTTGACGACCTCGCTGTCCGCGCTGACGGTGTAGGGGTCTTTGTCGACGGCGAGCGTGCGGAACGTGTACTTAAAGCCGCGGCAGGTGTTCAGCGCGCTCCACAGGCAGCAGGCGACGGAAAACGCGGACACGGCGCAAAACGGCAGACCCACGGCATCCGAACCGGTGACGGCCAGCACGACCGCATCCAGCGCGGAAAAGACACAGTTGAGAAACACGAGCGATTCCAGTCCCGGCGTGCGGCGCACGAGGTTGAAAAAGCCGTTGGTAATCACGTCCAGACCGATGAGCATCACGGTCAGCTGCATCATCAGGCACACGAGCGCGGCGACGGTCGGGCTGCTTTTGAGCACACCGAACACCGGCAGACCGAGCGAGATGTAGATCAGCGGGATGCACACGAGCATGGCCGCGCGGCAGCGAAAGCGCAGGGATTTGACCTGACCGCCGTAATACTTTGCGGCATCCTCCGCGCTCGGCTCCGGACCGAGCTCCTCCTCGGCATTGGCCGAGGCGTGCACGGCGTTGCTGTGCGCGCGCACGCGGTAGGCCACGGCAGCCAGCCGCGCCATGAGCGGGTTGAGCACCGAGTCCTGAAAGCTGCGGCGGGCGGGCGCGTCATCCTCGTCGGCGCGCGCGTAGTTTCTCGCGCGGGCATAGGCAGCGTCGTCACCCTCCGTGCCGTCCTCGGTGATGGCCTGGAACACGCGTGTCGGCTCTTCCGGCTCGGGGTCATACAGGCCCTCCGGCACATCCGGCGGGGCGGAGACGGGGATGGATGCATCCTCCTCCGGCAGGTCGTCCTCGGGCTCGACCGGCTCATCCGGAACGACATCCGAGAGCTTGGAGGCGAAGCTCTTGAGCCCTGAGAGCCCTTTTTGTGCCAGACGCTTGGCGCCGGCCTTCGTCTCGTTCCACTTTTCGATCTCGGCCGCGGTCGCATGGTCGCGCTGGCGCTTCGGCTGATAGCGCTTGACGTCGTGATCCTCATGCACGGGTGCGGTTTGTGCCTGCGCGCTTTCGGCATCGTCCAGCGCACTGTCGAGCTCGGCGGACATGAGGATGTCCTCGGTCTCGGCGTCGGCCGCTTCTGCTTCCTCGATCATCTCCGTTGTGACGGGACGGCTGCGGTAAGCCGGGCGCGGACGCGGCGCCGGCTTTTCCGTCTGAAAATCTTTATATTCGTCCAGAATGGATTCCAGGGAGAATTCCTCCGCATTCAGATCAAAAGAAATGTCCTCTGGCGAGCGATCAAATTCGTCCATATGGTCAACTCCTTTTTATAGTAAGGGGCACGGACGTTCAGCTGCGCTGGCGCAGCGCCTCATAGAGCAGCACCGCTGCGGCAGCGGATGCATTGAGCGAGGAGATCTGTCCGTGCAGCGGGATGCTGACGAGAAAATCACACTTTTCGCGCACCAGCCGGCTGATGCCGCTGCCCTCCGAGCCGATGACGATGCAGGCGGGGCCTGTCAGATCCGTCTTCCACAGCTCGTTTGAGCCCTCGGCGGCCGTGCCGTAGATCCAGAGACCGTTTTTCTTGAGCGTCTCGATCGCGGCGACCAGATTCGGCACCCGCGCGATGGCCATGTGCTCAAGCGCGCCCGCGGACGCCTTATCCACGATGGCGGTCAGTCCCGCGCTGCGGCGCTTCGGGATGATGACGCCGTGCGCGCCGACGCACTCGGCCGTGCGGATGATCGCGCCGAGGTTGTGCGGGTCGGAGATCTCGTCGCACAGCACGAGAAACGGCGCCTCGCCGCGTTCGGCGGCGACGGCGAGCATATCCTCGATCGTGCTGTACTCCTTGACGGCGCACAGCGCGATCACGCCCTGATGTGCGTGCGTCTGGCTCATGGCGTCGAGCTTGCGGCGGTCGGCCTCCGTGACGACGATGCCGGCGCTGCGTGCTTTCGAGGCGATGTGCCCGAGCGTCTTGTCCACGTCGCCCTTGGCGATGAAGATCTTGTCGATCGTGCGGCCCGCGCGCAGGGCCTCGATGACCGCGTTGCGGCCTTCGATCAGATCATTGCGCGCTTCTGTTTCAAATTCTTGCATTTGTTCCATGTGATAACCATACCTTGCGACATAATAATACAGATATCATCATACCACACGCCGCGCCATTTAGAAAGCACAAATTACGATTCCGGATATTTTTTTATGGACTTTGCGCCTGGAAGAAGGTATCATGGTCATACGTTGTTTTTACGGAGGAACCCCATGAGAAAACTGATGAACAAAATCGACCGGTTTTGCTATACACATCCGCGCTTCGGCATTCCGAACCTGATGCTGATCATCGTCATTGGCAATGCGGCCGTCTGGCTGCTGGCGCAGATGGACACGACCGGACAGATCGTGTCGCTTCTGAGCGGCTCGGCGCAGGGCATCCTGCACGGGCAGGTCTGGCGGCTGATCACCTATGTGTTCGTGCCGACGGAGTCACGGCCCATCTGGCTGCTGCTGATGCTGTACTTCTACTACTGGATCGGCTCGTGCCTTGAGCGCGAGTGGGGCAACGGCAAATTCACGATCTACTACGTGAGCGGTATGCTGCTCACGGCGGTCTACGGTGTGGTGCTCTCGGCCATCCTCGGGCGCGACGTGGTCGTCTCGACCACGTACCTGAACCTGTCCATGTTCTTTGCCTTTGCCACGCTGTATCCGGATGTGCAGGTGCTGCTGTTTTTCATCATCCCGATCAAGGTGAAGTATCTGGCGTATCTGGACGCGGCGCTGTTCGTGTTCGGCGTGATCACGATGCCCTTCCCGCTGAACCTGCTGCCGGTGGTGGCGGTGCTCAACTATCTGGTCTACTGCGGCGACTGGCTGTTTGACTTTTTCCGCCCGTCGCACGTGCGCCAGCGGCAGAAAACGGTCAACTTCAAGCGCGAGGCGCGGCGCATTCAGCGCGAGCAGGCGAACAAGCCCTATCACTACAAGTGCGCCGTCTGCGGCCGCACGGACGCGGACCACCCGGAGCTGGAATTTCGTTATTGCTCCCGCTGCGTGGGCTACCACTGCTTCTGTCAGGATCACATCAATAACCACATCCATTTCACGGAGTGAGCGCCATGCAGACTTTGCAGCAGAAAAGAGAATATACCGTCGCGGTGCTCGACCCGGCGGGGAATGTCACGGCTATCGTCTGCTCGGACGTGCCGGCGGCCGAGCGTGCGCGCGTCGCGGCACAGATCCTGCGTCTGCCGGAGCTGGGCATTGAGCAGGTTGCGTTTCTGACCGCGCCGCGCAGCGGCGGAGAGATCCGGCTGGAGATGATGGGCGGTGAGTTTTGCGGCAACGCCCTGCGCTGCGCCGGCTTTTATCAGGCGCTGCGCAACGGCGCGCAGGGGAAAAGCTGCGTCTTTGCCGAGATCAGCGGGGCGGACGGTGTCCAGCCCGTCATGGCGGATACGGCGGAGGGCACGGCGTCCACGGTGATGCCGCTGCCGCTGTCCGTGCAGCCGGCCGGCTGGGCGGACGTGCAGGCGGCGCGCGTGACCTTTGCCGGCATCACGCACTTTGTCATCGACTGTGCGCAGCCGGATGAGACGCTCGTGCAGCGCGCCATCGCCGCCGCGCCCGAGGCCAGCGCCGTCGGGGCGATTTTTCTCGACCGCACATGCGGCAGCATAAAGCCGGTCGTGTTTGTGCGCGAGACCGCGTCCTGCGTCGCGGAAAACAGCTGCGCCTCCGGCAGCGTCGCCACGGCCGTCGTGCTCACGGCGGACTTTTCCGACGGCATCACGGAGATCGGCATCGGCCAGCCGGGCGGCACGCTCGAGGTCGGCGTGCAGCGCACGGACGGCGCGGTGACGGGACTGTCGATCGGCGGCGCGGTGCGCCTGACGCAGACGCTGACCGTCACGCTGCCGGGACCGGCGGCCGCGCCGTGTTAATTCGTAAACTATGCTTGCATGTTGGCGCATAATCATGTAGCATATTCAAAGATATTGAACAGGGCGCTGTGCGAAACACACCCGAAACTGCCATATTCGGAGAGGAGAATGTGTGATGAAATGTCCCCGCTGCGGTCATGAAATGACGCTGGATACCCATCGGAAATACGCACTGAACATGTGCTATGAGTGCGGCTATATCGAAGGCCGCCTGATCGACCCCGAAAAGAAGGGCGAGACGAACTTCGAGCGCCTGAAAAAGCTCAACTTCAACGAGATGCTCGCATTTCTGTCCAAGGGTCTCGGTATGGACGAGGAAAAACTTGCCGACTGGCTGGACGACGAGGTCAAGTGAGCGCCAGACCGCATAACATGCTGCACGCCGTGCCT
>ERZ773210.1380-NODE-1380-length-24199-cov-3.738154_pt1 | contig 24199 bp, 18 predicted proteins | sample MGYA00580528_ERZ773210 | MGnify/ENA primary metagenome ERZ773210 (study PRJEB29015, sample SAMEA2737769) | human gut metagenome | biome: human gut; feature: human-associated habitat; material: faeces | place: China | collected 2012 ...
AACGCGACGTGACCTATGCAGCACCGCTGCGTGTGACTGCAACGCTCTGGAACAAGGAAACCGGTGAAGTCAAGGAGAGCGAGATCTTCATGGGCGACTTCCCCCTGATGACCGAAAGCGGCACCTTTGTCATCAACGGTGCAGAACGTGTTATCGTTTCCCAGCTGGTGCGTTCGCCGGGCGTTTATTATTCGAAAACTATCGACCAATCGGGCAAGCCGATTTTCGGCGCGACCATCATCCCCAACCGCGGTGCTTGGTTGGAATTTGAAACTGACATAAACGAAAATATTTTTGTGCGCATCGACCGTACTCGTAAAGTACCGGTGACAGGGTTATTAAAAGCACTGGGTTATTCCAGCAAAGGTCAGATTTTGGAGATGTTCCATAATGATGAGCGTATCCGTCTGACTTTGGAGAAAGACCATACGGAAAATGAAGCCGAGGCTTTAATCGAAATTTATAAGCGTCTGCGCCCGGGTGATCCGCCGACGGTAGAAAACTCGCGCAGTTTGCTCAACTCCTTATTTTTCGAGCATAGACGCTACGATTTTGCCAAAGTCGGCCGCTACAAAATCAATAAAAAATTATGCGATATGTATGAAGATTGTTAATAAAATACCAAAAAACATATAACGATGATCCCCTGGTGCGTTGATGGAAGTATTATTTACGAGGGTTGCTATAGATTGGTTGTGAGTTATGGAGAATGGAATAAACAGTGATGGGTGTGGAAATGGGAAACAGAAGAGAATATTCTATAGAAGTAATATATGTGAAATGATATAATGATTTTCAGTCTATTATTGACTGTCAGAAAAAGAGAAAAGATGAGATAAAAAATGTATACAGCAGAACGAATAGAAGAATTGGGTGAAAATAGGAGCCTGATAAAAGTGACAGATTAACAGCCTGATATTTTGACTGCGAAAAGTGAATAATCATAAGAAAATCTTAAGAATTTGTCCCTTTCATATTAAGATGCTTCGATTATTCTAATAGCAGAAACACAAAATAAGAAGCCGGAGTGTCTGTAATGAGAGATTTCAGACAGGCATTTCGGATGATGAGGGAGGTGTATAAAGTGGCAAATATTCTGGTCTGCGATGACGATAAAGACATTGTAGAGGCAATCGGCATTTATTTGGAGCAGGAAGGCTATGTGGTTTTTAAAGCATATGATGGTTTGGAAGCAATCAATATACTGCGCAGTCAGCCGGTGGATCTGCTGATCATAGATATTATGATGCCGAAGCTAGATGGCATTCGGGCTACGTTGAAGATAAGGGAAGAGAATCCTCTTCCGATCATTATTCTTTCTGCAAAATCAGAAGATGCAGATAAGATCCTTGGATTAAATGTAGGGGCAGATGATTATGTAACCAAGCCCTTTAATCCCCTGGAACTGGTGGCAAGGGTGAAATCACAGCTTCGAAGATATACAAGGCTGGGAGCAGCAATACCTGTGGAGAATGCTCATATCTACGAGACAGGAGGTCTGAGCATAAACGATGACCTGAAGGAAGTCAGGGTGGACGGTGATGTAGTGAAGCTGACACCTATTGAGTACAATATCCTGTTTCTTCTGATGAAGAATCAGGGAAGGGTATTTTCCATTAATCAGATCTACGAAAACATCTGGAATGAGGAAGCAGTTGCAGCAGATAATACAGTGGCAGTGCATATCCGGCATATCAGAGAAAAAATTGAGATTAATCCAAGGGAGCCAAGATACCTGAAGGTTGTGTGGGGACTTGGATATAAGATTGAAAAAATTTAACCGAATCAAGTAGCGAAGCGGATGATTTTATCCGCTTGACCTAAATCAAGTAACGGAGCGAATGCAAAGGAAAGGGACAAAATTATGAAGGGAAAAGGATACAGGAGCAATGTTGCCAAGGCGGTCTGGATCGTGATCGTACATCTGGCAGCTGTGGCAGCTGTGATATGTGCAGCATTTTTTGTAATGATCTATCAGACGGGGATTCGTCTGGATGACAGAGGGAAAAGTTATATTCAGTCAGAGGGATTCAGGGAGCGTCTGAATTCCAGAGGTATGGATATTCTGGAAAGTCTGTCAGCAAAAGAGGATATAAATTATCTTACAAACGCAGGTTCATCGGCAGTGATCGATCTGGCAGAGTTTGAAGAAAAGGAAATCAACCGTGATTCGTTGAGGGAGCTTTCTTTTAAGAATACATCTGGCGTGGCATATTCTGTAAAAGATCTGCTGGAGTGGGCGCAGGACTGGATCGGAGTTAGAGAGGGATATGATGATGGAAGTCTTGACGATGCAGGGCAGTTTATCCAGTGTAAGGCCTCGGATGGCAGCAGTTATTATTTTTCCTTAAGTGATTTTAAGAAACTGGCGACAGATGGGATATTAAAGGTTAATTATGATCAGGATATCATGGAAGAGTATGATGATTCCTATGAGACAAAATTTGCAGAAAAAACAGAAAAACAGAAAATAGATGCTGCCATTGAGCTGGGTTACTGGAGCGATTCAGATGACCGAAGTCTGGGAAGTATTACAGATAAAGAACATAATACAGAATATCCGGAGTTTTATTTCTGTGAGATAGAGGAATTTACAGAGAAATTCAAGCCTCAGGGTGCGGAAAGTCTTCCGGATGCAGTCAATTCCAGTACGGAATGGAATGGAAAACTTGAGGATGCCTATAGTGAACTGGCCAAGGTTCTGGACTGTATCAGAGCTGTTCAGGATGATATAAATGTCAGTGACTGTGCCATATCACTTACGTCTGTATACCATACGTCCGGAGACTATGAGGAAGGGAGTACCAATCTCACATATCTTTTCGCAGATAAAGAGAAAAAGACAATCTATACAAACAGAAAAGCATACAGCAGCTATTCACAGCTGGAGCAGAACCTTGAGACAATATTTAAAGAAAAAGCATATGCAGTTGTTTACCCGGAATTAAGTGAGTGTGTTACAAATATTCCGGATGCAGACCTGCAGGTGTGGAATCATACCATTGCTCAGAGCTTTGACACAAAGGATTTTATATTTGCAGTTTCTGTTGATACGAAATTTTCTGTGGCAGATTCCATGGCTGATGAGGCAGAGAACTATGAGACATATTCAAAGCTTATGTTTCCGATGCTGGCAGGAGCAATCTTCGGAAGTGTGCTCTGGCTGATCGGTATGGTGTGGCTGACTGTGACAGCAGGAAGGAAACCGAAGGATGGAGAAATCCATCTGAATGGATTTGACAGATGGTATACAGAAATTGCGGCAGGAGCAGTGATCGGTATATGGCTGGCAGGAACGATCATATCGGGAACGTTGATCGCCAACTCATCATTGGGTTACAGTCATGCAGTGGTGACAGTGATTGTTACCTGTCTCATATGTGGGACTTATACAATGGCATGGTTCCTGATCGGATATCTCAGTCTGGTAAGAAGAATAAAAGCAGGAACCTTATGGAAAAACAGTCTGATTAGAACAGTTCTGAAATGGATTGGAAAATGCAGTGGGAAGCTTGCCGATTTTGCCAGAGCTTTTTCCAGAAATACAGCAGAAAAAATAAAAGTTCTGCTTGTGGGAGGTGCATTTTTATTTTTGCAGTTCCTGATCATCGGCTGCGTATTCAGTGGTGCAGGAGTATTCCTGCTGGCATTGATGGCTGTAGATGTGGCTGTTATGATTTTCGCCATCAGAAAAGCGGACGGACTGGATCTTATTATGGATGGTCTGAAGAAAATAAGCGATGGAGAACTGCAATATAAGATCAAAACAGATACACTTACCGGAAAACAGAAGGTGATGGCAGAATATATCAACAATATTGGAGGTGGTCTGGATGCTGCTGTGGAGAACAGCCTGAAAAAGGAAAGAATGCAGACAGAGCTGATCACAAATGTTTCCCATGACCTGAAAACACCGCTGACTTCCATTATCAATTATGTAGATCTGATGAAACGGGAAAATCCGACAGATCCGAAAATACAGGAATATTTACGTATCCTGGATGAGAAATCTCAGAGACTGAAGGTGCTCACAGAGGATGTGGTAGAGGCATCCAAGGCAAGCACCGGAAACATCAAGCTGGAGATGAATGATATTGATTTTGTGGAAATGGTGCAGCAGGTGATCGGAGAATTTGAAGAGAAATTTCAGGAGAAGAACCTGACTATGATGGTACATTTCACAGACGAATCGTCCATTATCTACGCAGACGGTCAGAGAATGTGGCGTGTTCTGGAAAATGTATTCGGTAATGTTGTGAAGTACGCAATGGAAGGCACCAGAGTTTATGCAGAGATCAGCAACAGAAATAAAAAAGTAACCTTTTCCCTGAAAAATATTTCAGCACAGCCTTTGAATATCTCTGCGGATGAACTGACAGAACGATTTATCAGAGGAGATGTGGCGAGAAATACAGAAGGAAGCGGACTGGGACTCTCTATCGCAAAGAGTCTGACAGAGCTGCAGGGAGGTGAGTTTAAGCTATACCTGGATGGGGATCTGTTTAAGGTGATGATCACATTTGCGGCAAAGAATTGAAGTAAGTGATATAAGGTAGAACAAAGATAAGGCATAAAACAGTTTATAAAAAACTCTTTTATGCCTTATACTTTTGGCTTGTTATAATAATAGAAAAGAAGTATATTAAAAAATCATAGCGACATAAGAAAAGAGGACATAAAAAATGAATTACAGTTTTAACAGCAGAGTCAGATACAGTGAGACAGGTGAGAACGGCAAACTGACATTACCGGGTGTTTTGAATTATTTTCAGGATTGCTGTACATTTCATGCGGAGTCGGTCGGGCTTGGAGGAGATGTGCTGAAGGCAAGAGACAGAGCATGGGTTCTTTCTTCCTGGCAGGTAATTGTGGATGAATATCCTGCTATGGGAACGGAAATCAGGATCACGACAGCACCTTATGATTTCAAAGGATTCATGGGTATGCGTAATTTCACCATAGAAACAATGGATGGGAAGAAGCTTGCCTGGGCGAACTCCAACTGGACACATCTGGCCATCAGTACAGGGATTCCGGTGAGATTGACACCTGCAGATACAGACAATTACATACTCGGCGAAAAGTTGGAAATGGATTATGCACCGAGGAAAATCAAACTTCCGGATGACATGACTTCACAGGAATCATTCACAGTGCAGAAGCATCATCTTGACACTAATCATCATGTAAACAATTGTCAGTATATCTGTATGGCAGAAGATTTCCTGCCGGAAGATTTCAAAGTATACCAGATGCGTGCAGAGTATAAGATGCAGGCAAAACTTGGAGATATAATCTGCCCGAAAGCAAAAGCAGAAACAGGAAAGGTGATTGTATCGCTTGATGATACAGACGGAAAAGCATACGCAATTATAGAATTTCAGCAAAAATAACGGTAAAAATCTTTCGGACAGGATAAATAGCAGGACAGAATTGACAAATATATTTCTGAAACAAGAAGTGGTTTTGTGAGAGATTTTTCTGAGAAATTGTTTACAAACCACATAAAACAATATATAATGCACTTGTAAACAACAAGAAACAACGTATTGCTAAAAATAAACAACATAAAACCACAAAGAGCGGAGGAAATATATATTATGAAAATTTTGGAATCTAAATTCGTACAGGGATTTATCAAAATGGCAAATGATGGTTATCTTCAGGGATGGCATGAGAGAAACGGCGGAAACTTAAGCTATCGTCTGAAACCGGAGGAAGTAGAGATGATTCGCCCCCGTCTGAATACACCTGGAGAATGGACACCGATCGGGGTAGAGGTTCCTGGTCTGGCAGGGGAGTTTTTCCTTGTAACAGGAAGCGGTAAATATTTCAGAAATATTATCGTGGATCCCGAAGTATGTCTTGCGATCATTGAACTGGATGAGACAGGAACAAATTACAGAATCCGCTGGGGCCTGGTTGAGGGCGGCAGACCTACCAGTGAGCTTCCTACTCATCTGATGAATCATGAAGTGAAGAAGAAACTGACAAACGGAAAACATCGTGTTATTTATCATGCGCATACAACAAATACAATTGCTCTGACATTTGTTCTGCCACTGGATGATAAGATCTTTACAAGAGAGTTATGGGAATCTGCTACAGAGTGCCCGGTTGTATTCCCGGACGGCGTAGGTGTTGTCGGCTGGATGGTACCGGGTGGAAGAGAAATTGCCATAAAAACAGCAGAATTAATGAAGAAATATGACGTTGTTATCTGGGCACATCATGGAATGTTCTGTTCAGGTGAAGATTTTGACCTGACATTTGGTCTGCTCCATACAGTAGAAAAATCTGCAGAGATCCTGGTGAAGATTCTTTCTATGACTCCAAATAAACTTCAGACTATTACACCGGACAATTTCCGTTCACTTGCAAAAGATTTCAAGGTAAGTCTGCCTGAAGAGTTTTTGTATGAGAAACAGTAAAATAATCAACATACAAGTTGGTACATGTACCGTACAAGTGCTATAATACAGATATTAAGAGATTTTCCGGGTGGGATATGCAGAAAAAAGCCGGAATATCTGAAAGCTGTTGTAAAAGAATATCTGAAAAGCAAAAGGAGAGGTACGAATCATGCTGGAGAAATTAAAAGAGGAAGTTTACAAAGCAAACATGGATCTTCCAAAATACGGACTTGTTACATTTACATGGGGAAATGTAAGCGGAATCGACAGAGAATCAGGACTTTTTGTCATCAAACCAAGTGGAGTTGATTATGATCTGCTGACACCGGATGATATGGTTGTTGTAGACCTGAATGGAAATAAGGTAGAAGGAAAATACAATCCATCTTCTGATACAGCAACTCATGTAGAACTGTACAAAGCATTCCCGAATATCGGAGGAGTTGTACATACACATTCTTCATGGGCAACAAGCTGGGCACAGGCCGGAAGAGCAATCCCATGTTATGGAACCACACATGCAGATTATATTTATGGTGAAGTTCCATGTGCACGCTGCCTGGAAGGCAAGGAATTTGAAGAATATGAGAAAAATACAGGACTTCTGATTGTAGACCTGTTTAAGGACAAAGATTATGAAGCAGTACCTGCAGTACTTTGCAAAAACCATGGACCATTTGCATGGGGCAAGGATGCTCATGAAGCAGTACATAATGCAGTTGTTCTTGAGGAAGTTGCCAAGATGGCATCCCGCTGTGAGCTGATCAATCCACAGGTAAAACCTGCACCACAGGATCTGCAGGATAAGCACTACTTCAGAAAACATGGTGCAAATGCATATTATGGACAGGGAAATAAATAATCACTGATCTGAAAATAAAAGATATGAACTTGTTAAAGATATAAAAAATCTCCCGGATAAGAGTAAGCGCTTCTCTTATCCGGGAGATTTTTTGTAGCAGAAGAAACAAGGAAAATTCTTCTGTCATATTGCAGAAAGTCCGGGCAATTTTCTGCAACTTTATCGAAGGAGGAGAACGTTTCAGGGCAGACCGTTAGCATGAATGCAAAAGATGTCATGATCCTTGAAAGATAATAGCAGCTGAACTTTAATATTGTATGGTTCGTTTAATTTGCAGTAAACGGGACAGCAACATTTTATTTTGCACCTTAACAATTACATATATTTACCTTATAATGAACTCATAAGAAAATGCAAGAAATTAGGTTGATATACCGGAATAGTAACAGTAAGGATTTCAGACAACCGGAGGAAATGCATATGAAAGAGCAGCAGGAAAAAATAAGAGTATTAGATCCACATATAATACTGATATTATTTATATCAGCGTTTGTATTCGGCATAGGAATGCTGATGATTTTCCTGGAAAGAAAGGAAATAAGAACAGAGGGATATGAATTTATAATTTTTAGTGTGGAAATATTAATGTTGCTGTTAATCTTGTATTATATGAGAACTGTTGTGCTGAGCAGAGAAGGCTGTACGGTATCCTGGCTGTTTTGGAAGAGAAATTATAAATGGGAAGAGCTTGCTGTTATCAGAGAGGATGTCTGGTATACATATGGTAAAGGAGGGAGCATACGTTATCAGGGGATTGTATTTTCCAAATATGCAGTAAATAAGAAGAAAAAGAAATATACTACCAGGATGATCGTTGATGCGTTTCCGCTTTCAGATTGTTTTTACATTACTTTTGATGAACATGGCAATGTTTTTTCTTATAAATTAGAAAAAGGAAAAAAGCAAGTTATTAGAAAAATGTACGTAAATGTTCGTGAAAAAATGAAGGAATGGGGAGTGGAGGCAGAAAAAGGAGAGGGAATAAAAGAAGAAGAAAAACAAAGACAATATGATGAAATGATAGAATTGAGGAGGCAACAAAGAAAAAAAATTCAAAGCAAAGGAGCAGACTGTACAAATTTAAAAGAATATCAGCAAGAAGTAATAAAGATCAGAGATTTTTTGCAGATAACCATGGTAATACTTATTACGGTACTGCTTATTTGGACAGGGCTGTCTGCTGAAGAGGGAGAAAGAATTCCAATATTGATTCTTGAGTTTTTGATTGATGCACCATTATTGTTTTTCTCTTCAAAAGTCGTAACATTAAGTAAAGAAGGCTGCAAAATATCGTATCTGTTTTTCAAAAAAATGTATAAATGGGAAGAACTTGAAATTATACGTGAAGATTATTTTCCAAGTTTCCGAGACAGGAGAAGCAGAGGGATTGTTTTTTCTAAAAGAAAAAAGAATAAAGCAGGATATATATATACAACACGGGAAATTGTAGGATCAGGTCATATTTTAGAGTGTTTTTATATTGTTCTTGATGCAGATGGAAATATACATTTATATAAGCGTCTGGCAGCAAAGGATGGCAAAACAAAACTGAGAAAAGTAGCTGTAAATATTCCCCAAAAATTAGCGGAATGGGGAGTAGAAATGGAAAAAATGATGAAATATACAGGAGGAACTTATGATTTATAAGAAGATTGAAATTGCAGTAGACGGATATAAAGAAACTGCAGATTTATACACTTATTTTCTGGATAATTCTATTGAAATGCATATCAACAGAAAGCGTCCGGTAGTTGTGATCTGCCCGGGAGGCGGGTATGCTATGACTTCTGACAGAGAAGCAGAACCGATCGCCATGCAGTATCTGGTAAGGGGATATCATGCAGTGATCCTGCGCTATAGCGTAGAACCTGCCAGATATCCACTGGCACTCTTGCAGCTTGCGAAGTCTGTTGCTTTTTTAAGAAAAAATGCTGCAGAGTTTCATATTGATACGAATAAAATTGTTCTGCAGGGCTTTTCCGCAGGTGGTCATCTGGCAGCAAGTCTTGGCGTTTTCTGGAAGAAAGATTTTATTGCACAGACACTTGGGGTAACTTCTGATATGGTGAAACCAAATGGTATGATCTTAAGTTATCCGGTGATCACTTCCGGTGAGTTTGCACATACAGGTTCCTTTGAATGCTTGCTTGGAGAGGATTATAATGATCTTGATAAGAGAAAAGAACAGTCTCTGGAATTCCAGGTATCTAAAGATACACCAACCACATTCCTGTGGCATACAGTGACAGATGATTGTGTTCCTGTAGAGAATTCTCTGTTGTTCTTCAATGCGTTGCGCAAATTTGAAATTCCGGTAGAAATGCATCTTTATCCGGTTGGCGGACATGGTTTAAGTCTTGCAAACGAAGAGACAAGCAACGAAGACGGCGGCTGTGTACAGAAAGAATGCCAGTCCTGGATAGAACTGGCATGCAAGTGGATGCAGAATATATAATACACGATAAAGAATCTGTCTGAGTGTATGTGAAATTGAATTGGAATAAAATACATCCTGATCTATAGTGAACAGTAACGTAAAATAAGATAATAAAAAATAATAAGGCGGCATTGTGCCGCCTTTATTATTTATGTTATACTGAAATATAAAGCTAATGTCAGAGGATGATGACAGTATAGTATATTTTTAATTTTTTTAAAAAGATACTATCACAACAGAAATGGAGATTATATGATAGAGTTAGGAAAAAAACAGAAATTAACAGTAGTGAAGTCCGTAGATTTTGGTGTATATCTGGGTGAGGATATGCAGGCAGATGCAAAGAACCGTGTTCTTCTTCCGTCCAGACAGGTTCCGGAAGGAACAAAGGAAGGCGACAGCATTGAAGCATTTATCTACAAGGATTCTCAGGATCGTCTTATTGCAACAACAAAAGAACCGAAGCTTCAGGTAGGTCAGACAGCAGTTCTGAAAGTCTCTCAGGTAACAAGGATTGGTGCATTCCTTGACTGGGGACTGGAGAAAGACCTTCTGCTTCCATATCATGAGCAGACTCTGAAAGTAAGAGAGGGAGAAGATGTGCTGGTAGCACTCTATATTGACAAGAGCAGTCGTCTCTGCGCAACTATGAAGGTTTATCATTATCTTTCCACCAGAACTCCTTATGTAGTGGGAGATATGGTGAAAGGTCGTGTTTATGAGATCAGCGACAGATTCGGTGTATTTGTGGCAGTTGATGATAAATATTCTGCACTGATCCCTGCAAGAGAAGCCAAGGGAAAATACCGTCCGGGCAAGATTCTGGAGCTGCGTGTCAGCGAAGTAAAAGAAGACGGAAAAATGAATGTCACAGACCGCCAGAAGGCATACCTGCAGATCAATGAGGATGCGGAGAATGTCCTTGAAGTGATCAATGAGTTTGCAGGTGTTCTTCCATTTGATGACAAGGCATCACCGGAAGTAATCCAGAGAGAATTCGGCCTGAGTAAGGGAGCGTTTAAACGTGCTATTGGTCATCTGATGAAAGAAGGCAAAGTAGAGATTAAGGACAAGAGAATCTACGCGAAATAATAACAGTAAAAATATACTGCGATAAAATTGCAGATATTAGAACAGGAGAGAAATAGAGTTGGAGTTTACACATCTTCACGTCCATACAGAATACAGTCTGCTGGATGGTTCCAATAAGATAAAAGAATATGTAGCCCGTGTCAAAGAACTTGGCATGGACAGTGCGGCGATCACAGATCATGGAGTCATGTACGGTGTGATTGATTTTTATCGCGCAGCAAGAGCCGAGGGAATCAATCCGATTCTGGGATGTGAGGTATATGTAGCTCCCGGTTCCAGATTTGACCGTGAAGCAGGAAGCGGCGAAGACAGATATTACCACCTGGTTCTTCTGGCAGAGAATAATCAGGGTTATGCAAATCTGATGAAAATTGTGTCCAAGGGTTTTACAGAAGGATTCTATTATAAACCGCGAGTAGATCTTGCGGTATTAAAAGAGTACCATGAAGGGATTATTGCCTTAAGTGCCTGCCTTGCAGGTGAAGTGGCCAGGTATCTTCAGAGAGGAATGTACGAAGATGCAAAGGCAGCAGCTCTTCGTTATCAGGATATTTTTGGCAAAGGGAATTTCTTCCTGGAATTACAGGATCATGGAATCCCTGCGCAGAGACTGGTAAATCAGGAGCTTCTCCGTATGCACGAAGAAACAGGGATTGACCTTGTGGCAACCAATGATGTGCATTATACAAGGGCGGAGGATGCTGATCCTCATGATATTCTTCTCTGTCTGCAGACAAACAAGAAACTGGCAGACGAGGACAGAATGCGTTATGAGGGCGGCCAGTATTATGTGAAATCCCCGGAAGAAATGGCAGAACTTTTCCCATATGCTTTGGAGGCCCTGGAGAATACTCATAAGATTGCACAGAGATGTCATGTTGAGATTGAATTTGGCGTGACCAAGCTTCCAAGATTCGATGTGCCGGATGGTCTTACATCCTGGGAATATCTGAACAAGCTATGCTTCGAGGGACTGGAGGAACGTTATCAGCCGGTTACAGAGGAATTAAAAGCTCGTCTGAATTACGAATTATCTACTATAAAAAATATGGGCTACGTGGATTACTTCCTTATAGTATGGGATTTTATTAAATATGCCCGCGATCATGACATTATGGTAGGACCGGGACGTGGCTCTGCAGCGGGAAGTCTGGTTGCTTATACCTTGGGCATCACACAGCTTGATCCTATTCGCTATGATCTGCTCTTTGAGCGATTTCTGAATCCGGAACGAGTATCTATGCCTGATATTGACGTTGACTTCTGCTTCGAAAGAAGGCAGGAGGTTATTGAATATGTCCGCCGTAAATATGGGGATGATTGTGTGGTTCAGATCGTTACTTTTGGTACGCTGGCAGCCCGTGGTGTGATCCGGGATGTGGGCCGTGTACTGGATATGCCTTATGCACAGGTGGATTCCATTGCGAAAATGATCCCGCAGGAATTAAATATTACTATAGATAAAGCCCTTACTATGAACCCTGAGCTGAAAAAAGCATATGAAGAGCAGGATGAAATTCATTATCTGATCGATATGGCAAGACGTCTGGAGGGACTTCCCAGACATACCTCCATGCATGCGGCAGGTGTTGTTATCAGCCAGAAGGACGTATCAGAATATGTACCGCTTTCCAGAGCATCAGACGGGTCTATTGTCACTCAGTTTACCATGACAACACTGGAAGAATTGGGACTTTTAAAAATGGACTTCCTGGGACTTCGTACTCTGACTGTGATCCAGAATGCAGTAAAGCTGATCCAGAAGGATGCAGGAGTGACTCTGGACATGCAGAAGATTAATTATGATGATAAAAAGGTTTTGGATTCCCTCGGCACCGGTCGTTCTGATGGTGTATTTCAGCTTGAAAGTGCGGGAATGAAAAATTTCATGAAGGAACTGAAGCCTCAGAGTCTGGAAGATGTGATCGCAGGAATTTCTCTTTACCGCCCGGGCCCCATGGATTTTATCCCTCAGTATATCCGGGGCAAAAACCGTCCGGATACCATCCGTTACGACTGCCCTCAGCTGGAGCCGATCCTGAAGCCTACTTATGGGTGTATTGTCTATCAGGAACAGGTTATGCAGATCGTTCGTAACCTGGCAGGTTATACTCTGGGCCGAAGCGACCTGGTGCGCCGTGCAATGTCCAAAAAGAAGGCCTCTGTCATGGAAAAGGAGCGCCAGAACTTTGTTTACGGAAATGAAGCAGAGGGAGTTCCAGGCTGTATTGCAAATGGAATTGATGAGGCAACGGCAAATAAAATCTATGATGAAATGATTGATTTCGCCAAATATGCTTTTAATAAGTCCCATGCAGCAGCCTATGCAGTTGTTTCCTATCAGACTGCATATCTGAAATATTACTATCCTGTGGAATTTATGGCCGCATTAATGACATCGGTTATTGATTTTCCCAATAAGGTTGCAGAATATATTCTGGTCTGCAGACAGATGGGGATTAAGATCCTGCCGCCGGATGTGAATTGTGGAATGTATGGATTCTCTGTAGATAACGGTGCGATCCGATATGGTCTGTCCGCTATAAAGAGTGTGGGACGTCCGGTTATTGAAAGCCTGGTAAGAGAGAGGGAAGAGAACGGACAATATCGTTCCCTGAAGGATTTTATGGAACGAAACTCTCCGCAGATGAATAAGCGAGCAGTAGAAAACTTTATCAAAGCAGGTGCACTGGATTGCCTGGATGGTAACCGCCGCCAGAAAATGCTGGTTTATCAGAAGATTTCAGACAGTATCAGTCAGGATAAGAAGAATTCACTGGCAGGCCAGATGAGCCTTTTTGATCTGGTAAGCGAGGAGGACAAAAAAGAATTTGAAATCCGTATGCCCGATGTGGAGGAATTCGGAAAAGAGGAACTTCTGGGATATGAGAAGGAAGTTCTGGGAATCTACCTCAGTGGTCATCCTCTGGAAAATTACCGGGAAATGATGGAGAAAACCATTTCTGCGAAAACCTCGGATTTTCAGCAGGATGAAGAAACAAATCTTCCGAAAGTCATGGATGGTCAGAAAGTAATTATCGGTGGAATGATTACGGATAAAACCATCAAATATACAAAGAATAATAAGGTTATGGCATTCCTCACAGTGGAGGATCTGGTAGGAACAGTGGAGGTAGTTGTGTTCCCCAGAGATTATGAGAAAAGTCAGCAGTTCCTGAATGAAGAAGGCAGAGTATTTATTCAGGGCAGAGTATCTGCAGAGGACGATCGCGCTAGTAAACTGATCCTTGAAAAAATCCGTCCCTTTGACAATATGCCAAGGGAAATCTGGATACAGTTTGACAATAAAGAAAGCTACACACAGCAATCTCAGGAACTGCTTGCAGACCTCAGACGTTCACCGGGTGACAGTGCTGTTGTGATCTACCTGAAAGACGTAAAGGCCATAAAGAAGCTTCCGGTTGGATATCATGCACAAATTCAGGACTCATGGCTGAACTATATGTACGAAAAATATGGTAAAACCAATGTTAAAGTTGTAGAAAGAGGATTGAAAAACTTATAGAAATGCGCTAAACTATACCCGAATATGTGTATAGTAAAAATGAGATAGATTCAGAAGATGGAGGAAGAAAAGATGGCAGAAAACAAGATAAAAACCATTGGTGTCCTTACCAGCGGTGGTGACGCACCTGGAATGAATGCTGCAATTCGTGCAGTTGTCAGAAGAGGTTTAAGCAATGGATTAAATGTAAAAGGTATTCTGAAAGGATATAATGGTCTGTTAAACGAAGAGATTATTGACATGAGCGCAAAAGATGTATCTGATACAATCGAACGTGGAGGTACAATCCTTTATACAGCACGTTGTGCAGAATTCCGTACAGAAGAAGGCCAGAAACGTGGAGCAGAGATCTGCAGAAAACATGGAATTGACGGACTTGTTGTCATCGGTGGTGACGGATCCTTCGCAGGTGCTCAGAAGCTTGCGAATCTCGGAATCAATACAATCGGTCTTCCCGGAACAATCGACCTTGACATTGCATGTACAGAATATACCATCGGATTTGATACAGCTGTAAACACAGCAATGGAAGCAATTGATAAAGTACGTGATACTTCCACTTCTCATGAGAGATGCAGTATCATCGAGGTTATGGGACGTGGTGCAGGATATATTGCTCTGTGGTGCGGTATTGCCAACGGTGCTGAGGACGTTCTGGTTCCTGAGAAATATGACTATGATGAGCAGAAGCTGATCAATAACATTATCGAGAGTCGTAAGAAAGGCAAAAAGCATCACATCATCATCAATGCAGAAGGTATCGGTCATTCTGAAGCAATGGCAAAACGTATCGAAGCTGCCACAGGTATCGAAACACGTGCTACAATCCTTGGACACATGCAGCGTGGTGGAAGCCCGACATGTAAAGACCGTGTATATGCATCTATGATGGGTGCTCTGGCTGTAGACCTTCTTATTGCAGGCAAGACATGCCGCGTTGTCGGATATCGTCACGGTGAATTCGTAGACTTCGATATCAATGAAGCACTTGCTATGCAGAAGGGTATCTCTGACTATCAGTGGGAAGTATGCCAGTCACTTTCTCATAACTATGATAAAAACAACAAATAACAAATGAATAAAAAGATGCAGTTATATAACAGACTGCATAAATTAAATACTGCTCAGATAATTACCCTCGGTTTTGCGGGAGTGATTATCTTAGGGGGATTACTTCTGTGGCTGCCGTTTTGTACGGCACCCGGATACCACACATCTTTTACAGATGCCATGTTTACTGCAACCACAAGTATATGTGTAACAGGGCTTGTGACAGTTGTTACGGCAACTCACTGGACTCTGGCAGGCAAGATTATTATTCTTGTCCTGATCCAGATCGGAGGTGTGGGACTGATTTCCCTGGGCAGTATTATTTTTATAAGTCTGAGAAAGAAAATATCGCTGAGGAACCGGCGTGTTATCCAGGAGTCCTATAATATGGATAGAATGGGTGGGATGGTCAGGCTGGTGAAGAAAGTTCTGATCTGTGTGTTTGGAGCAGAAGGAATCGGTGCAGTGTGTTATGCAGTTCGATTTATTCCGCAGTTCGGTCTGGCAAAAGGTCTGGGATACTCTGTTTTTACGGCAGTATCTGCATTCTGTAATGCTGGTATTGATCTGCTGGGAGAGGACAGCCTGGCTCAGTATGTTGCTGATCCGATCGTAAACTTTACAAGTGTAGGACTGATCATTATGTCAGGACTTGGATTTGTGGTCTGGTGGGATATCTGGGATAAGATCAAACGAGTCATCAGAGGGAAACTTCCTGTGGGACGTATATTTAAAAATCTCCGTCTTCACAGTAAGATCGTGTTGATGATGACGCTGATACTTGTTGTGGGCGGTACAGTACTGATCTTTCTGTTTGATCATGGAAATCCTGAAAGTATCGGGACATATTCGCCGGGAACGAAGTGGATGGCATCTTTGTTCCAGTCAGTTACCACAAGAACAGCTGGATTTTTCACTGTAAGCCAGGAGAGATTTTCCAATGCAACTTATATGCTGTGCCTGGTATTGATGTTGATCGGCGGTTCCCCTATGGGAACAGCAGGTGGAATTAAGACAACAACAGTTGCGGTCCTTCTGCTGAGTCTGAAATCCAATCTTCAGGGAAAACGGGATGTGGAAGTACACCACAGGAGAATCAGAGACAGCTATATCCGTTCTGCCATCGTAGTGACAGGTATGGTACTTACAGTACTTATTCTCATGAGTATGCTGTTGTGTGCAGCCATGCCGGAAGCACCTATAGAAGATGTTGTTTATGAAATTACATCTGCGGTTGCAACGGTAGGACTTAGCAGAGGGCTGACACCCTGCCTGAATACAGCAGGCAAATGGATCGTGATCCTGACTATGTATCTGGGAAGAATCGGTCCGCTGACTCTGGGAACTGCAGTGACTGTACGTGTACAGAAAATGCCGGCAGATTCACATCTGGCAGAAGAAGATATTATGATTGGATAGTAACGGTTCGGCAGTCAGGCGGATATTCGCAGAGGATAACGAATACATGTTCAGAAAGAGAAATGAGGAAGAAAATGAAGAACAAATCTTATGCAGTGATCGGTCTTGGGCAGTTCGGGATGACGGTAGCCCTTACTCTGGCAGAGGCGAACTGCGATGTACTTGCCATTGACGATAAAGATGATAATGTGCAGGATATCGCAGAGAAAGTTTCCTATGCTGTCAAGGCAGATGTGCGTGATCCGGGAATTCTGGAATCGTTTGGAGTTCAGAACGTAGATGTTGCGGTCATCGCAGTAGCCGAGAATATGGAGGCCAGTATTACAGCAACGATGCAGGTGAAAGAACTTGGAGTTCCTTTTGTCATGGCGAAGGCAATGAATTCTCTTCATGGCAGGATACTGGAGAAAATAGGGGCAGATAAGGTGATTTATCCTGAACATTCCATGGGTATCAGAGTTGCAAGAAATCTTCTCTCCAGTGGATTTGTCGATATGTTTGAGCTTTCTTCTGATTTCAGTATGGCAGAATTTAAGATTCCGCGGGAATGGATAGGAAAAACACTTCGGGAGCTGAAGGTCAGGGAAAAGTATAACATCAATCTGATCGGTCTGAAGCATGGCGATAAGATGAATATGAATGTGGCGCCGGATGAAGTGTTTCCGGCAGACTGCACAGTTGTTGCAGCAGGAGCAAACAGTGACCTGAATAAGGTTTCGGAAAATTGAGGATAAGATATGATCACCAGTGTAAATAACGGACAGGTAAAAAATATCATACAGCTGAACCAGAAAACAAAAGCCCGCAGAGAACAAGGGCTTTTTGTTGCAGAAGGAAGAAAAATGTTCGGCGAAGCACCTAGGGATTGGATTTCGAAGGTGTATGTATCAGAAGCTCTCAGCGGTGATGCAGAACTGATGGCTCAGGTGGAGAAACTTCCATATGAAATAGTAACAGATTCTGTTTTTCGACAGATGAGCGATACGCAGACGCCGCAGGGAATTATGACAGTGCTTAAGAAACCTTCCTATATAATGGAAGATATTCTCGGCGGGGAAAATCCGCTGGTTATGATTCTGGAAGATCTGCAGGATCCGGGAAATGCGGGAACTATTCTCCGTACAGGAGAGGGTGCCGGAGTAAGCGGAGTTCTTCTGACAAAGACCTGCGTGGATATCACAAACCCGAAGGTTATACGATCAACCATGGGTTCTGTCTACAGAATGCCTTTCCTATATGTGGAAAGTGTGGTATCATTAGCACAGGAACTGAAAGACAGAAATATCCGCACATTTGCGGCGCATCTGCATGGTAAGAACTCTTATGATCAGGAATCCTACACAGGAGGAACTGCTTTCCTGATCGGCAATGAGGGAAAAGGACTGACAGATGAAGCGGCAGACAGTGCTGATTGTCTGATACGGATTCCTATGTGTGGAAAAGTAGAATCTCTGAATGCTGCCATGGCATCCGGAATTCTCATGTATGAAGCTGCTCGTCAGAGACGATAGCAGACGAAAGGAGGAGTTTCATGCAGCCTTTGATCTGGCTTGGGATTCTTGCGTTATTGCTTGTTGTAGAGGCAATTACGGCAGGACTGACCACCATCTGGTTTGCCGGCGGCGCACTGGTCGCTGCTATTGCATGTTATGCAGGAGCGAACCTCACTGTACAGATATTGCTGTTTCTGTGTGTTTCATTGGTACTTCTCATCTTTACCAGACCACTGGCAATGAAGTACTTCAACAAAGAAACCATACAGACCAATGCAAACAGTCTGATTGGAAAGAAAGCAGTTGTGATTCAGGAGATTGACAATCTGGCGCAGACAGGCCAGGTTCGTATCAATGACATTGAATGGACTGCACGTTCTGCTGATGACGAAAAAATCGGCGAAGGCACCGTTGTAACGATCGAAGAGATCCGAGGTGTGAAACTTATCGTAAAACAGAATAAGGAGGATTAGTTATGGGCGTGGTTTTTCTGATAGTTATTATCGTTATTGCGGTATGGGTCCTTGCATCCTGCGTCCGCATTGTACCACAGGCATATGCAGTAATCCTGGAGCGTCTGGGAGCTTATCAGGCGACCTGGAGTACAGGAATTCATTTCAAGGTTCCGTTTATTGAACGAGTAGCCAGAAAGGTAAATCTGAAGGAACAGGTAGTGGATTTTCCACCGCAGCCGGTTATCACAAAGGATAACGTAACCATGCAGATTGATACTGTCGTATTCTTTCAGATCACAGATCCGAAGCTTTATACTTACGGTGTGGAGAATCCGATCATGGCAATCGAGAATCTGTCCGCAACAACCTTAAGAAATATTATCGGTGACATGGAACTGGATGAGACACTTACATCACGTGAGACGATCAATACTAAGATGAGAGCTTCTCTTGATGAAGCTACTGATCCATGGGGAATCAAGGTCAATCGTGTGGAACTGAAGAACATTATTCCTCCGGCAGCTATCCAGGATGCAATGGAGAAACAGATGAAAGCTGAGCGTGAACGTCGTGAAGCAATCCTGATCGCAGAAGGTCAGAAGAAATCTACGATCCTTGTTGCAGAAGGTAAGAAGCAATCCGCAATTCTGGATGCAGAAGCTGAGAAACAGGCAGCAATCCTCCGCGCAGAGGCTCAGAAAGAGCGTATGATCAAGGAGGCAGAAGGACAGGCTGAGGCAGTTCTGAAAGTTCAGAATGCCAATGCAGAGGGTATCCGCATGATCAGAGAGGCAGGAGCAGATGAGGCAGTTCTGACACTGAAGAGTCTGGAAGCATTTGCCAGGGCAGCAGACGGTAAGGCAACCAAGATCATTATTCCGTCGGATATTCAGGGAATCGCAGGTCTGGCAAGTTCGCTGAAAGAGATCGTCACTGATCCGAAAGCGGAGACAGACAAATAACAAAAGAGAATAAATGACATCGGGGAGAGAATTATTATGAACTTAAAAGGAAGAAACTTTCTGACACTGAAAGACTTTACACCGGAGGAGATCACATACCTGATTGACCTGGCTGCTGAGTTAAAAGCAAAGAAAAAAGCCGGAGAGCTTCATGAATATTACAAAGGCAAAAACATTGCCCTGATCTTCGAAAAAACAAGTACCAGAACACGTTGTGCATTCGAAGTAGCTGCTCATGACCTTGGAATGGGCAGTACATACCTGGACCCGACCGGTTCTCAGATCGGCAAGAAAGAGAGCATCGCAGATACAGCAAGAGTTCTCGGAAGAATGTACGAAGGAATCGAATACAGAGGTTTCGGACAGGAGATCGTCGAAGAACTTGCCAAATACGCAGGAGTTCCGGTATGGAATGGTCTGACAAATGAATATCATCCGACACAGATGCTGGCTGACATGCTGACGATCCGTGAGCATTTCGGAGATCTCAAAGGCCGTCGTCTTGTATACATGGGAGATGCCCGTTACAACATGGGTAACTCACTGATGATCGCATGCTCCAAACTGGGAATGCATTTCGTTGCATGCACAACAAAGAAATACTTCCCGAATCAGGAACTTGTAGATCTTTGCAAGACATACGCAGAGGCTTCCGGCGGAAGCATCACTCTGACAGAGGATGTTCAGGAAGGAACAAAGGATGCAGACGTTATCTATACAGACGTATGGGTATCCATGGGTGAGCCGGATGAGGTATGGACAGAGAGAATCCATGATCTGACACCTTATAAAGTAACAAAGGACGTTATGAAGAACGCAGGAGAGAAAGCAATCTTCCTTCACTGTCTGCCTGCATTCCATGACCTTAAGACAAAGATCGGCAAGGAAATGGGTGAGAGATTCAATCTGACAGACATGGAAGTAACAGACGAAGTATTTGAATCTGAGCAGTCCAAAGTATTTGATGAGGCAGAGAACCGTATGCATACCATCAAAGCTGTTATGGTAGCAACATTAGGAGAGCCGGAGAACAAATAATGGCACATCTGTATAATGAAGAAACAATTTCACAGGCGATAAACACAAAATGGGCGGGCAAAACCGTCCATTTTGCGAAAGAAACAGATTCTACAAATGAATGGTGCAAGCGTATGTCCAAAGAAGGTGCTGAGCATGGAACACTGGCAGTTGCCGAATTCCAGTCAGCAGGCAAGGGCCGCCTCGGACGACGCTGGACAGCCCCGGAAGGAAGTTCTGTTATGATGTCTATCCTTCTGAGACCTGAGTTTGAGCCACAGTATGCCTCCATGCTGACACTTGTCATGGGGCTGAGCGTGGCGCAGGCAGTAAAGGAACTGGATGTCGAAGTTTCCATCAAATGGCCGAATGATGTTGTCGTTTCCCGCAAAAAAATCTGCGGGATCCTGACAGAAATGGGCCTCGAAAACGGAAAGATCCGAGAGGTGATCATTGGTATCGGAATCAATGTAAATCTGGAGGAGATCCAGGACGACCTCAAAGACAAGGCAACTTCTCTCTATCTGGAAACTGGAAAGAAATACGACAGAAACCGTGTGATCGGGCTGATCATGGAGAAATTCGAGAAGAACTACGAGAAGTTTGTAAAAACCTGTGATCTGTCTCTTATGCTTGATGACTATAATGCAATGCTGGCAAACAGAAGTCAGCCGGTGCGTATCCTGGACAAGCTGAACCCGTATGAAGGAATCGCAATCGGAATCGACAGAGAGGGCGAACTTCTGGTAAAAGTCGCAGACGGCGCGATCCGAAAGGTATGCTCAGGAGAAGTCTCCGTAAGAGGACTTTACAGTTACGTATGATATTTTATTTATAAGGAGTTATATATTTTATGTATCAGGAAAATGTTGTGCTCTGCGGCGCAAGTGCCTATGAGCAGAAATATTATTTCAATCAGGATTTTGCATCCCTTCCGGAAACGATCAAGCAGGAACTGCAGGTCATGTGTGTATTATATACAGAGGATGTCGGCGGAATCCTGACACTGGAGTTTGATGAAAACGGAAATCTGCAGTTCAAGACAGAAGCGACGGATTCTGATTTCAGATATGACGAAATTGGAAGTGTCCTGAAGATCAAACAGCTTCAGTCAGAGAAGAGAGAGCTCCTGGAATCTCTTGAGATGTACTATCGTGTATTTTTCCTCGGAGAAGATATGGAAGAATCTGTGGAACATGTGGATAACGAGGAGTAAATTATGAAGATGCAGTGGAAAATTGGCCAGGTTGAAATGCAGAATCCATTTATCCTGGCTCCGATGGCAGGCGTGACAGACCTGCCATTCCGTTTGTTATGCAAAGAACAGGGTGCAGGACTTCTGTGTACCGAGATGGTCAGCGCGAAGGCGATTTCTTTCCATAACAAAAATACAATTTCTCTCATGCAGATCGATCCGGCAGAGCATCCGGTTTCCATGCAGATTTTTGGAAGCGAACCGGATCTGATGGCAGAGGTTGCAAAAAGCATTGAGGAGCAGCCGTTTGACATTCTGGACATCAACATGGGATGCCCTGTTCCGAAGGTGGTCAATAATGGCGAAGGTTCCGCACTTCTCAAAAACCCGGATCTGATCCGAGAGATCGTGACCAAAGTTTCTCACGCAGTAAAGAAACCGGTCACAGCGAAGATCCGTATTGGATTTGAAGGATATCCTGTTGATCCTGTAGAGATTGCAAAGATCATCGAAGATTCCGGTGCGGCAGCAGTTGCAGTCCATGGAAGGACAAGACAGCAGTACTATGCTGGTGAGGCGGACTGGGATACGATCCACAGGATCAAAGAAGCTGTATCGATCCCTGTCATTGGAAACGGTGATGTGGATTCACCAGAGAAAGCAGAAGCCCTGGTAAAAGAAACAGGCTGCGATGGCATAATGATCGGCCGTGCCGTGAGAGGAAATCCATGGATCTTCCGTGAGATGAACCATTATTTTACAACAGGAGAACTGCTTCCGCGGCCATCCTGGGATGAGATCCGCGAAATGATCCTTCGCCATGCAAGAATGCAGATCGAACTGAAAGGTGAATTCACGGGAATCCGTGAGATGCGTAAGCATATCGCATGGTACACATCAGGGATGAGACACAGTGCCGGACTGAGGCGGGATTCCAATCTGGTGAGCAGCTATGAAGAACTTGAGAAGCTGCTGGATCATGAGCTGGAAAACAGGTAAAAAGAGAAACGGTAAATAACGTCCGAAATCACCAGGAAATACAACTGTTTTACGCTTGACAAGGCATATGGATTTCGGTATAATACAGGAATTGTGAATATCCTAGAATAAGTCTGCCCTTTTTGAGGTATGATTGTTCTGGGAGTATATATCCAATGAATATCCGTCTATTTTGAAAGGGTGTAAGGATTATGGAAGAAAAGAAGAATTTATTAACATATGCAGGTCTTAAGAAACTGGAAGACGAACTGCACGATTTAAAAGTTGTCAAAAGAAAAGAAGTAGCAGAGAAGATCAAAGAAGCGAGAGAACAGGGTGACCTTTCCGAGAACGCTGAGTACGATGCTGCAAAGGACGAGCAGAGAGATATCGAGGCTCGTATCGAAGAGATCGAGAAGATCCTCAAGAATGCAGAAGTTGTTGTAGAGGATGAAGTTGATCTTGACAGAATCAATGTTGGATGCAAAGTCAAAGTACATGACTATGAATTCGATGAAGATATGGAATTAAAGATTGTTGGTTCTACAGAGGCTAACAGCCTTGAAGGCAAGATCTCCAACGAGTCTCCTGTAGGAAAAGCCCTGATCGGTGCTCATACAGGCGATGTTGTAGAAGTAGAAATGCCAATGGGAATCATGAAATACAAAGTTCTGGAGATCCAGAGAAACATCTAATAACCAAGCAAAAGACAGAAGGAGGCCAAAGAAGTGGCAGAGCAGAAGAAGCAGGATACAAACCAGCTGCTGAAGGTTCGTCGTGAAAAGCTTGCAGACCTGCAGGCAAATGGCAAGGACCCGTTTCAGATCACAAAATTTGACCAGACACATCATTCACTTGAGGTAAAAGAACTCTACGAAGCACATGAGGCAGAGCTCTTAAAGGACCGCGAGACTCCGGATGTGGAAGGTCTTGATGAAGCACAGGCAAGAGAAGTTCTCAAGAAGGACTATGAAGAAAGAAGAGAGATTATGGATGCAAGCCCGATCCATGTAGCTATCGCCGGACGTATGATGTTCAAGCGTGTCATGGGTAAAGCTTCTTTCTGTAATATCCAGGACCTGCAGGGCAATATTCAGGTCTATGTAGCAAGAGATGCGATCGGAGAAGAATCTTATGCAGATTTCAAGAAATCTGATATCGGTGATATCTTCGGACTGGAAGGTTTTGCTTTCAGAACAAGAACTGGTGAGATCTCTATCCACGCAGAGAAAATGACTCTGTTATCCAAGAGTTTACAGATCCTTCCGGAGAAATTCCACGGACTGACAGATACAGATAC
>ERZ773210.1406-NODE-1406-length-23901-cov-4.626730_pt1 | contig 23901 bp, 19 predicted proteins | sample MGYA00580528_ERZ773210 | MGnify/ENA primary metagenome ERZ773210 (study PRJEB29015, sample SAMEA2737769) | human gut metagenome | biome: human gut; feature: human-associated habitat; material: faeces | place: China | collected 2012 ...
GGTCGAACATGCTCGGCGGTACGGAGCTCATCCGCCGTAAGCTCGGCAAGGATGCACACGCTATGACGATCACGCTCCTGCTCAATTCCGAGGGCAAAAAGATGGGCAAGACCGCCAAGGGCGCCGTCTGGCTCGACCCGAATAAGACCAGCCCCTTTGAGTTCTACCAGTACTGGCGCAACGTTGACGATGCCGATGTGCTCAAGTGCATCCGTATGCTGACCTTCCTGCCGCTCGAGGAGATCGACAAGATGGACAGCTGGCAGGGTGAGCAGCTCAACAAAGCCAAGGAGATCCTTGCCTACGAGCTCACGAAGATGGTACACGGCGAGGCGGAGGCCAATCAGGCGCAGGCGGCTGCCAAGGCAGTGTTCGGCGGCTCCGGCGAGGGCGTGCCGACGGTGGAGATCACGAAAGAAGACGGCAATGACATCCTCAGCCTGCTCGTCAAGAGTGGTCTGTGTGCATCTAAGTCCGATGCGCGCCGCAATGTGCAGCAGGGCGGCGTGACTGCTAACGACAGCAAGGTCACTGATATTGCCAAGACCTTTACCGAGGCAGAGCTGAGGGACGGCGTCGTGCTCAAGCGCGGCAAGAAGAATTTCCGTAAGATGCTGCTGAAGTAACCAAATATCCGACAGATTGATCGTGCCCCGTCGTTTCTGGCGGGGCACTTTTGTTAACGTTGCCGAAATGTGTAGATTTTTATCCGAACACTTGAAAAAAGTCAGTTAGAGTGGTATAACTTGAAATTGAAAGTTAGCTGTATCTAACAGAAATTCGAGCAAGCTAACCAGACCGCAATTCTGCGGATCAAAAAACATGGAGGTAAATCGTTATGAGCATGGAAAAATTGGGAGCATTTGTTGGCGGCGCGCTGTTTGCAACAGTCGGTGCAAAGATTCTCGCAAGTAAAGATGCCCAGAAGGTATACGTTTACACGACGGCTGCGGCCCTGCGTGAAAAGGATGATGTCATGGCGGTTGTAACGAACGTCAAGGAGCTCGCAGGTGACGTTTTGGCCGGTGCAAAGGCATTCAACGAAAAGCGCGCGGCCGAACAGGCCGAGGTCATTGAGGATACGGCGGAGAAAGCTGAGTAAGCATGAAATGCACGATCCTGCATGAAATCCGAGGCCGCATGCGCGTGCGCACGATGCAGGGCGCTATGTCACTGCGGCAGGCGGATATTCTCGAGGCATATTTAAGGCAAATCCAAGGTGTAACCAAAGCAACTGTCTATGACCGCACAGGTGACGCTGTGATCTGCTATGACGCGCCGCGCACAGCCATCATTCAGGCACTTGCATCGTTTGCCTATGCCAACGAACAAGCGCTCGCTCCGGAGCATAGCAGTCGCGCCATGAGCCGCGAATTTGAGGACAAGCTGATTGCATCGCTGTGCTGGCGCGGTATGAAGCAGCTGTTCATCCCGAGCGCTGTGCGCACGCTGATCACGGTCGTGCGCTCTGTGCCGTATATCAAGGCCGGGCTTAACTGTCTGCTGCACAAGAAGATTCAGGTGCCGGTGCTGGATGCGGCGGCGATTTCGGTCTCTATGCTGCGCAAGGACTTCGAGACGGCAAGCTCGATCATGTTCCTGCTGGGTATTGGCGATATTCTCGACGAATGGACGCATAAGAAGTCCGTTGCCGACCTCGCGCAGACCATGTCTCTGAATGTGGATAAGGTTTGGAAAGAGACGGATGCCGGCTCGGTGCTCGTGCCGGTGGCCGACGTGCAGATCGGCGACCGCATTGTCGTTCGTACCGGCAGTGTGATCCCGCTTGACGGAAAAGTCGTCTTCGGCGAGGCGATGGTCAACCAGGCGTCCATTACGGGCGAGCCGCTGGCTGTCCGCAGGGCGGAAGGCAGCTATGTTTATGCAGGCACCGTCGTCGAAGAGGGCGACTGCACTGTCTGTGTGGAAAAGAGCGCCGGCAGCGGCCGCTACGACCGCATCATCCGTATGATCGAGGAATCGGAAAAACTCAAGTCCGCAACGGAGGATCACGCGTCGCATCTTGCGGACCGGCTCGTTCCGTACAGTTTGGGCGCAACAGCGTTGGTCTGGCTTCTGACAGGTAATATGACCAAAGCGCTGGCTGTTTTGATGGTCGATTTTTCGTGTGCGCTCAAGCTATCCATGCCGATCGCCGTGCTCTCTGCGATGAAAGAGGCGAGCGATCATCATCTGTCCGTTAAGGGCGGCCGATTCCTTGAGGCTGTGTCTGAAGCCGACACGATCGTCTTTGACAAGACCGGTACGCTGACGCGTGCCGAGCCAAAGGTTGCGCAGGTTGTTACTTTCGGCAACCATGATGAAGCGGATATGCTGCGGCTGGCTGCATGTCTGGAGGAGCATTACCCGCATTCCATGGCCAAAGCGGTCGTCGCCGAGGCGTTGCGCCGTGGCCTGTGCCATGAGGAGCGTCATTCGCGCGTGGAATACCTTGTCGCGCACGGCATCTCCAGCAGCGTTGACGGTCAGAAGGTCGTCATCGGCAGCCATCACTTTGTCTTTGAGGATGAGCACTGCGTCATCCCAGCAGGAGAGCAGGCCAAATTTGACGCTCTTCCGGATACATATTCCCACCTGTATCTTGCCGTTTCCGGCGTGCTGGCGGCGGTCATCTGCGTGGAAGATCCGCTGCGGCATGAAGCGGCCGACGTTATCCGCAGCTTGCGTGCGCTCGGTGTGTCCAGGCTGGTCATGATGACCGGTGACAATGAGAAGACCGCCCGTGCAGTCGCCGAGGCGGTCGGTGTGGATACCTATTATGCCGAAGTTCTTCCGGAGGACAAGGCTGCCTTCGTTCGGGCAGAACATGCAGCCGGACGCAAGGTCATTATGCTTGGCGACGGTGTGAACGATTCACCGGCACTGTCCGAGGCGGATGCCGGCGTCGCCATCAGCGACGGTGCCGCTATAGCACGCGAAGTCGCCGATATCACGGTCAGTGCGGATGATCTGTATGCACTGCTGACGCTCAAGCGTCTGAGTGACGCGCTCATGGAGCGTATCCACAGCAACTACCGCAAGATCATCAGCTTTAACTTCCTGCTGATCTGTCTGGGCGTGGCCGGTGTTCTGCCGCCGGCGACCTCGGCACTGCTGCACAATGTCTCAACGCTGGCCATCAGCCTTCAGAGCATGACGAAGCTTCTGCCTTAAGCATCAGTAAAGGTCCGATCCTAAATAAAAAATCCTGACGAACAATGGCTCGTCAGGATTTTTTATGTCCAATCACGCCTCAGCCGGGGCAGGCAGCTTGCAGACATCGATCCACTCAATCGCGTTGGAGTATTGAAAGAGCTCTTCCAGATTCAGCTCGATCGCGCTCGACGGGCTGCCGACAGCGGGGAACACCGTCTCAAACCGCTGCAGCGATACATCCAGATATACCGGAATGCCCTCCTTGCAGCCGAACGGGCACACACCGCCGACAGGGTGACCGACCAGCTCTACGACCTCATCCGCCGAGAGCATCTTAGCCTTCATGTGAAATTTCTCTTTGAATTTATGGTTATCAATGCGCGCATCGCCGGCGGCAAGAATCAGCATGCAGCCGTCTGCAGTCTTAAATGACAGGGTCTTTGCGATCCGCGCGCCCTCAACACCGAGTGCCTTTGCCGCCAGATCGACGGTCGCGCTCGAGACTGTAAACTCCTGCACACGGTCTTCCATGCCAAACTGCCGGAAATATGCTCTTCCTGCTTCAATAGACATTTGCCTCGCTCCTGTTCTCGTATTGGAAAGTATCCAAAGCTCATCATAGCGCAGGCGACAGCTTTCGTCAAGCCGATTTTTTCTTTCCGCCACTTGCAGAATGGCCATATCTGGTGTATAATCAATTAGTTATAGCGCGTAGCACTGCATCCGGCTCAGCCGGATCCTTTCAGATCGGAGTGACATCCATGACCAAACTTGCACCATCTATCCTCTCGGCAGACTTTTGCACGCTCGGCGATGACATCGCGCAGATCGGAGCCGGCGGCGCAGACTACATCCATATAGACGTGATGGACGGTATTTTTGTGCCCAATATTTCAATCGGTATCCCGGTTGTGAAATCTGTGCGCAGGCATACGCAGATGTTTCTGGATGTGCATCTCATGATCGACCGGCCGCACCGCTATGTCGGCGCGTTTTGCGATGCCGGTGCGGATCTGGTCGTGTTTCACGTCGAGGCGGACGAACCGCAGGATGTGTTTGCCGCGATCGAGGACGTGAAAGCACATGGCAAGAAGGTCGGTCTCGCCATCAAGCCGAAAACGCCGGAGAGCGTGCTCATTCCGTATCTGCCGCTGCTGGATCTGGCTTTGGTCATGACGGTCGAGCCAGGCTTCGGCGGACAGCGCTTCATGGCCGATCAGCTGCCGAAGATCGCAGCGCTGCACGAGCGCATCCTGCAGGTCAATCCCGGCTGCGAGCTGGAAGTGGACGGCGGTATCGACCCGGAGACGGCTCCGCTTGTGAAGCGGGCAGGCGCAAATGTTCTCGTGGCCGGCAGCGCCGTGTTTCGCCAGAGTGACCGCGCGGCTGCCATCGCCGCCATTCGCAACGCTTGATTCAGGACGGTATTGTCATGTCATTTTTCCCGAACGCACTTGAAAATCTCATTGACCGGTTCGCTGCACTGCCCGGGGTCGGGCGCAAAAGCGCGCAGCGGCTGGCATTTCATATTCTGTCCCTCCCGGAGGAGGAGGCGCTGAAGTTTGCAGACGCCATTGTGGATGCGAAAAAGAACATACACTGCTGCACCATCTGTCAGAACCTCACGGATCAGGAGACGTGCAGCATCTGTGCGTCCCCAAAGCGCGACCAGAGTACGATCTGCGTCGTGGCACAGCCGCGCGATGTGCTCTCGTTCGAGCGCAGCCGCGAATATAACGGTGTATATCATGTCCTCCACGGCGTTTTGTCGCCGATGAATCATATCGGCCCGGATGATATCCGGATCCAGGAGCTCATCAAGCGTGTAGCGGATGGCGGGATCACGGAGGTCATCATGGCCACCAACCCCGACACGGAAGGTGAGGCGACCGCGATGTACATCGCGCGCCTGCTCAAGCCATTTGATGTGAAGATCACACGCCTGGCTTATGGCATTCCGGTCGGCTCTAATCTGGAATATGCGGACGATGCCACGCTCCTGCGGGCGCTGGCCGGCCGAATGGAAATGTAACAGGTTTGACGGCTCGGGTTTCCGGATATACTCTGGTTATCCGCCGCCGCGACGACGCATTTCGTACATATTTTTCGAAGTATCAACCTGCTTTTGGGGGAGTAGTCTGCCCAAAAGCGAACGAAAAGGAGTTTCACATGGCATCCAAATTGAAAATCATCCCGCTTGGCGGGCTTGGTGAGATCGGTAAGAACCTCACCATCTATGAGTACGGCAAGGATATGTTCCTTGTCGACTGCGGCATGGGCTTTCCGGATCAGGACCTCTATGGTGTGGATCTGGTCATCCCGGATATCAGCTATCTGAAGGCGAATAAAAACCGTATCCGCGGCATGGTCATCACGCACGGGCATGAAGACCATATCGGTGCGATCCCTTACGTGCTCAAGCAGCTGGACATGCCGATCTATGCGACCCCGCTGACGGCTGCGATCATTGAGCTCAGGCTGGAAGAGCACGACCTGCTGTACCATACGCAGATCTTCACGAAAAAGCCTGGTGATAAGTTTAAGCTCGGCTGCTTTGAGATCGAATTCATCCACACGAACCACAGCATCGCCGATTCCGTTGCGTTGGCGATCAAAACGCCAATCGGCACTGTCATCCACACGGGTGACTTTAAGATCGACCTCACGCCCATTCAGGGCGGCATGATCGACCTGCCGCGTCTTGGTCAGCTCGGCAACGAGGGCGTGCTCGCGCTGCTGTCGGACTCCACGAATGTGGAGCGCCCCGGCTACTGCGCCTCGGAAGCGCGCGTGATTGACTGCTTCGACGAGCTGTTCAAAGACTGCAGTAAGCGCATCATTGTCACGACCTTTGCATCCAACGTCCACCGCCTGCAGCAAATCATCAACGTTGCGGCAAAGTATAAGCGCAAGGTCGGCATCACCGGCCGCAGCATGGAAAACATCATGCGCGTTGCAACGGAGCTGGGCTATGTGGACATTCCCGACGGCGTCATGATGGACATGTCACAGATCGGCAGCCTGCCGCGCAGTAAGACGGTGATCGTCTGTACCGGCAGCCAGGGCGAGCCGATGTCCGCACTGCACCGCATGGCATTTTCCGAGCACAAGCAGGTCACGATCGACGCGGGCGACCGCGTTATTATCTCCGCCTCGGCCATCCCAGGCAATGAGATCACGATCAGCCGCGTCATAGACGAGCTGTTCCAGAAGGGGGCAGAGGTCATTTATGACCGCAACACGCCGCTGCACGTTTCCGGCCACGCCTGTCAGGAAGAACTGAAGATGATGCTTGCGCTGACAAAACCGCATTACTTCATCCCGGTGCACGGCGAATACCGTATGCTCTGCAAGCACGCCGAGATCGGCAAGCTCATGGGTGTTGAGCCGAAAAATGTGCTCGTGGCCAAAAACGGGGAAGTCATTGAGATCACCAAGCGCAGTATGCGCGCAACGAGCAGCGTCCCTGCGGGCGACGTCTATATCGATGGCACCGGCATCGGTGATGTCGGCAGCGCCGTTCTGCGCGACCGCCGCCACCTCGCTGAGGATGGCATCGTCATGGCGATCATCACACTCTCGTCCGAAAACGGCAAGCCGGTCGCCGATCCCGAGATCATTACCCGCGGCTTTGTGTATGTCAAGGAGGCAGAAGCACTCATGGGTGAGCTCAAGCGTGTTGTCAACGAGAGCCTTGCCAGCTGTGAGCGCCAGAAGCAGCGCGACTGGGCGGCTATCAAGGGCCGCGTGAAGTCGAACATCAGCGGCTACCTGTATAAGACCACGCGCCGCAGCCCCATGGTACTGCCCGTGATCATCGAAGTCTGAGCGGAGGAACAGCATGAAGATCCAGATCTGGGGCAAGTCAAAATGCTTCGACACAAAAAAGGCCGAGCGCTACTTTAAGGAGCGTCGCATCCCGTATCAGGCTATCGACCTGCTGCGCTATGGCATGAGCCGCGGCGAGCTGACGAGCGTGAAAAACGCCGTGGGGCTTGAGGCAATGCTTGACCCCAAGGCGGCGGACTACGCGCTTGTGCAGCATCTGGCCTATGAGCAGGACAAGATCGAGCGGCTGCTCGATGATCCATCCCTGCTGCGCACGCCCATCGTCCGCAACGGCAGACAGGCCACGATTGGCTACTGCCCGGATGTATGGAAGACGTGGGAATAAAACATGAAGAAGTCCGATATGGCCGCCGCCATATCGGACTTTTACTATTGCATTTAGTTTTAATGTTCTGCCTGCTCTTTGCGGATCGCATCGCGCATCCGCTCCAGCCCGGTCTGAATGATCGCGCGCGGCATGGCAAGATTCAGGCGCACATACCCCTGCGCGTTGCCGACGAAGAGGGAATCACCGCCCTCGAGCAGCACGCCCGCTTTATTGGCGAAGAAATCCGGCAGGTCTGCCACATCCGGCAGACAGCGGGACAGATCTACCCACGCCAGATAGGTCGCCTCCGGAATGTACATGACCGCCTCTGGCAATTCCCGAGCCAGAAACGCCTTGACAAACGCGAAGTTCTCGTCGAGATATTGCTTGAGTGCCTCATGCCACGCACCACCGTGCGCATAGGCCGCCTGCGCCGCTGTCAGCGACATGGGGTTGACCATGCCGAACAGCTTGTCACGCTCCTGATAGCGTGCGCGCAGCGCGGGGTCGCGGATGATGATGTTGGAAAATGCCAGCCCCGCCATGTTGAAGGTCTTGGTAGGCGCCATGCAGGTGATGAGCTTCGGATAACTGCCCATTACCCTGGCCATCGGGATGTGGCGGCGGCCGCGCCGGATCAGGTCACAGTGAATCTCGTCGGACACTACCCAGAGGTTGTACTTTTCGATGATCGCAGCGACTCTGCGCAGCTCATCCTCCGTCCACATGCGCCCGGTGGGGTTGTGCGGGTTGCACCAGAATACCAGCTTACATGCCGGATCGGCGCACTTGCGCTCGAAGTCCTCGTAATCCACTTCAAACGTGCCATCCGCCTTTTTGTGCAGCGGAGAAGTCAGCACATCTACACCTGCATACTCCGCCGCGTGGAGAAAATAACCGTAGGCCGGTGTGTTGAGCAGCACCTTTTCGCCCGCTGTGCAAAGCATTTCCGTCAGCTGATACAGTGCAGGAATAATGCCCGGTGAGATACAGAGCTGCTCTTTTGGAAAATGCCAGTCATAGTGATCCTTGCACCAGTTTGAGAAAGTGTGGTAGTATTCGTCATCATACAGGCCGGTGTACCCGAAAATGCGGCGGTCGATCCGTGCGCGCAGCGCATCGAGGATCTCGGGTGCCACGCCAAATTCCATATCAGCGACCCACATGCGGACAAATTCTTCGTCCTTAAAAGCAAACACCTTTTCCGGGCCGGCGTGAAAAATATAGCCGCGAAAACCATCCGTGTTCAGCGCATTGGTATGGCGGCGATCAATGATCTCATCAAAATTGTAGGTCATAGCGATCTTCCTTTCTGTGCACTTGCAGTCATATCCGGCTGCACAGCTATTATAGCAAATATTTTAGGAAACAGGCAACCACGTTGCGAAAGAAAAAGCACTATGTGCGCGGTTTCCCACGCACATAGTGCTGCAAAATAGTTTGATTTTGTCCTCAGCTGAAGTTCACGCTGCCGCCGTTGGTCGGGATCACGCCGACATAGGTCGTGCCGCGCGAAAGGTTCAGTGCCGTACCGTCCTCGAGCGTATAGGTAAAGCAGCTGTTGATGTCGCTGCGCGCCCACTTGATCGGCACATATTTGCCGCCGGTCACAAAGTAGCCGGTGCCGCTGCCGATCAGATCGACCGCGAGGCGGCCATAGCTGTCGACCGTTTTCATGTCGGCCGAGAGGATGAGCAGGTTGGAGAAGGGGACGGGCTCTCCGGTCGCGCCGTCCTTGTAGTCGCCTTTATACTGCACGGCCGTGTACTTGCCGGTGTCGGCGTGGTATGTAAAGGACGTGCTCTTGGAGGCATTGAACGTCACCTGTGCGGTGGCGGCATCGGCAGTGCACTGCTGCGCTGCGTTGTCCGCGAAGCTCAGGCCGGTCTTGTAGCTGCTGTTGTGCTCGGTGCGGAACTGATATTTCTCCACGAGCGGCTGCACGTTCGCACCGTGGAAAAACAGCGTGTGCTCCGAGCCATGCTGACCGCGGCTGGCATCACGGTAGAACATGGAACTGGTGTTGCCGTCGCGCACACCGTCGAGGTGATCGGCATTGTAGGTTTTCACATCGCTGTAAGCCTGCTCGCTGCCGCCGGCATGGATGACAATAGCGTCATATGACAGGGCAACGCTCAGATAATACGGGCGCAGGCTGCGGATGCTGCCGACAGACTCGATGTCGTACAGGTGGCTGAAAATCGCCATCATGCGGGTGATGCCGCCCTCGGCCGGGATCTCATAGATGATGTCTGCGTTGCTGATGCCGACTTGCGGCTGCGCGTAGACAATGTTATTGATCATGACGGCAAACGGACGGGTGTTTTCCGGCTTCGCGCTCAGCTGTTCGCCGGTGAGCGGAGCGTAATATGTCTCCGCTTTTGAGGGGGCACCGTTGACATCCGGTTTTTCGGATTTCTTGCCGCAGCCGGCGCAGATGAGCAGTGCTGCGGCAAGAAGACAAGCAAATATACGTTTCAAAACAGAGTCCTCCTGTTACGTTTGGTTCACATTTATGATACACGCCTCGCAGAGGATTGTCAAATCCGGCGCTGCGTGATACAATGAAAATAAGAAATTTTAATAACTGTCTGGAGATGACCATTTATGTATGAAGAAGTACGCAGTGCAGCCCGCGCGGCTTTGCTCGAACTGCTGGATGCAGCTGCACTCAAGCCGGGTCAGCAGGTCGTGATTGGCTGCTCCTCAAGCGAGATCATGGGGCAGAAGATCGGTAAGGGCTCTACGCCGGAGGCGGCAAAAGCCGTTGTCGACGAGATCCTGCCGATCCTGAACGAGCGCGGTCTCTACATGGAGGCGCAGTGCTGCGAGCACCTCAACCGCGCCCTGATCATGGAGCGTGCGGCCGCCGAGAAATTCGGTTATGAGATCGTCTGCGTCCGCCCGCGCCCGAAAGCAGGCGGCTCGTTCGCAACGGCGGTCTACGAGGCGATGGATGACCCGGTCGCGGTCGAGTTTGTAAAGGCCGACGCCGGACTCGACATCGGCAACACCATGATCGGCATGCACCTCAAGCACGTGGCTGTCCCGCTGCGCCTGTCGGTCAAGACGATCGGTGAGGCGGCGGTCAACGCGGCGCGCACCAGACCGAAGCTCATCGGCGGCAGCCGTGCGGAATATCCGGACTGATCACGCTTTGAGCCTTACATGAAAAAGAGCATCCCCCGAATATCCCGGGGGATGCTCTTTTGTGCTGTTTTACCGCGATTATGCGCCCTTGTGCATCAGCACGGTCAGAACCAGCGTCAGGACAACAAAGACGAGACCAAACCACTTGGTCGCCTTGGCGAGCTTGGCGTCGAGCGTCTTGGCTTTTCCCTTGGAAAGGAACGTTTCCGCACCGCCAGCAATGGCGCCGGACAGACCGGCGCTCTTGCCGGACTGCATCAGCACGATCACGGTCACGGCCAGACCGGACAGCAGCTGGATAATCGTCAGAATCAGTTCCAAAGTAGTCATGGTATTCATCCTTTCATGATAGGGGAAATCATCTATTATAACGGAGTTACTATATCACAACATCTGGTGCATTGCAAGAGACATTTTGCAGAAAATGCACTTTTCTTACTTCAAACATCGACAGAGAGGTTCAGCATCCCGCAGACCGTGTCGGCATCATAGTTCGGAATCAGGATCTCGTAGTCACCAAAGACGTCGTGGATCTGCAGTGCTGTGCAGGAGCGTATATAGTAAACGCCGTCATTTTTGGTCACGCGGTACGGCTTGTACTCCGCGGAGTTCGGTGCCTGCTCTTTGTTCCATTGCATCATGCGTACACGTTTCTTACGAACTTCCGTACCGATCACCGAAGAAATGGGGATCGACACAACAGTGCGCACATCGGCAATGCACAGTGCATCTGGGCTGCGATATACCCATTTTTCATCGTTGATGTAATCTAGGTCTGATTTTTCTTTGCCGTTCTTTACATGATAAACACGGTAGAGCACATCAATTCTCTTTGCGTCCTCCGGTACGCCCAGATCTGTCAAAGCGGCTTGTACAATCTGTTCCGCATCGCGTTCAAGTGCGGCTTGTTCCGGGCTGCTGCTGACTTTGCGCGCCCGCGCGCGGGACCACACGGCCAGTACTGCCCAGACAATCAGCGCGATGCCCCCGATGATGTAGACACCCGGCGCATTATGAAACCCCTCCAAAAATGTGACCTTCCCAAGTGCTTTCACAAGGCCGCCGACGCAAATGAGCGCACATATACCAGCAAGGCCGCGCAAAACGCGCAGCACAAGGGGCAATTCCGCTTTATCCTCTTGTTCTTGCACCTGATCCGCAATGCGGTCCACTTGCTGCAGCAGAACTGGATCAAGTGTCTGCGTAATGAACTGCACGCCGTCTATGCGCTCATTGTCCGGATTGTTTGTCATGTCCACATTAAATACATTTTTCATTGTTTCTCCTCCGTATATTACCAGGCATTGTGCGTTTCATCCTGGTCATGGGGTCTTATCAGCAATGCCACCGTCTCAACATGCGGCGTCTGCGGGAACATATCCACGGCCAGCGCCTGCGTGAGCGTGTAGCCGCGCTGTGTGAGCAGCTTCACGTCGCGTGCGAGCGTGCCCGGGTCGCAGGAGACATAGACGATGCGCGGCGGCTGCATGGATACCATCGCGTCAATAGCCTCCAGCTGCATGCCCTTGCGCGGGGGATCGACCACGATGCAGTCCGGCCGGACGCCGCGCCGGGCCAGCTCCGCCGCTGCGGCGCCGGCATCGGCACAGAGAAACTCCGCATTCTCGATGCCGTTTCGCTCCGCGTTGCGGCGCGCGTTCTCGATCGCCTCCGGCACGATCTCGGCCCCGATGACGTGCGCGGCCTTTCGCGCCAGACACAGGCTGATCGTCCCTGCGCCGCAGTACAGGTCGAGCACACGGTCAGAGGGCGCGTTGACGGCATACTCCACCGCGCGCTCATACAGCCGCTCGGCCTGCACGGGATTGACCTGATAGAAAGCCTGCGGTGAGAGCGTGAACGTCAGCCCACAGAGCCGGTCGGTCAGCTCCGGTACACCCCAGAGCGTATAAAAATCCCCGGCAAGCACGACGTTGCCCTTTTGCTTGTTGATATCGAGCACGATACCGGTCAGCTCCGGGCAATGCTCGCGCAGGTATGCAACAAGTTCCTCCGTCTTTGCGCCGAAGCCGCGCGCAGAGACGATGCACAGCACGGCGTCGGGCGTGTGCATGGCGCAGCGCGTGAACAGATGGCGCACTGTGCCGCGCCCGGTCTGCTCATCATAGGGGGCGATGCCGCGAAGATTCATCCAGTCGCAGACCGCCTGCGCCGCCTTGTCTGCGAGCGGGAGCTGGAGCAGACACTGCTCGACCGGTGTGACATCGTGGCTGGATGCGCGGTAAAAGCCCTTGACCACGCGGCCGCCTTTCATACCAACGGCGTAAATCGCCTTATTGCGATAGCAGAGCGGGTATTCCATGCCGATGATGTCCTGCACCGGCGTCGAAACGCCGCCGATGCGTGTGAGCGCATCGTTGACACGCGCGCGCTTCATGCGCAGCTGCTCGCCGTAATCCATGTGCTGCAGGCTACAGCCGCCGCAGGTGCGGTAGACAGGGCAGGGCGGCTCTGTGCGCGCAGCGGCAGGGGACAGGCATTGCTCCGCCTTGCCGTAAACGGCGGCCGACGTGACCTTGAGGATGCGCACCTGCCACGTCTCGCCGACGAGCGCGCCTTTCACAAATACGGCGCGGCCGGCGATGTGGCACACACCGGCGCCTTCGGATGTATACCCCGTGATCTCGGCGGTATGCAGTTGGTTTTTTGCAAGCTGCTCCATTGTTTATTCCGTTTCCTGACCAGAAATGTGCATATATTCGTCATACGTGCAGCGGCGGTCAATGATGCCGTCCGGTGTGATCTCAATGATGCGGTTGGCGACCGTCTGGGTGAGCTGGTGGTCGTGGCTGGTAAAGATAATGTTATACGGGAAAGCGTCCATACCATTGTTGAGCGCCGCGATGCTCTCAAGGTCAAGGTGGTTCGTCGGCTGGTCAAAGACGAGGAAGTTTGCGCCGGAGAGCATCATCTTCGAGATCATGCAGCGCACCTTCTCGCCGCCGGAGAGAACCTTGACCTGCTTGTACACATCGTCGCCGGAAAAGAGCATCCGGCCGAGGAACGTGCGTAGGTAGCTCTCGCGCTTATCCGTGGAGAACTGGCGCATCCAGTCAATGAGGTCATAGTCGCAGTTTTCAAAATAGCTGTTGTGATCTTTGGGGAAGTAGGCCTGCGTGGTCGAAACGCCCCACTTGACCGTGCCCTCATCCGGTTCTTCGTCGCCCATGAGGATCTTGAAGAGCATCGTCACGGCGAGCTCATTCTTGCCGAGAATGGCGATCTTGTCCTCTTTGCCGACAATGAAGCTCACGTGGTTGAGCAGCTTTTCGCCGTCGACGGTCTTACTGATGTCCGTCACGAACAGGCGGTCCTTGCCGGGCTCGCGCTCGGCCTTGAAGCCGACCCACGGATAGCGGCGGCTGGAGGCGGGCATGTCCTCAACGGAGATTTTTTCGAGCAGCTTACGGCGGGATGTCGCCTGCCGGGACTTGGACTTGTTGGCGGAGAAGCGGGCGATAAAGGTCTGCAGCTCCTGGATCTTCTGTTCGGCGCGCTTGTTCTGATCCTTGACGAGCTTTTGCATCAGCTGGCTCGACTCGTACCAGAAGTCATAGTTGCCGACATACATTTTGATCTTGCCGTAGTCGATATCGACGATGTGCGTGCAGACGTTATTGAGGAAGTAACGGTCGTGCGACACAACGAGCACAGTGCCATCGTAGTCCATCAGAAAATCCTCCAGCCAGACGACGCTCGCAAGGTCGAGGTTATTCGTCGGCTCGTCGAGCAGGATGATGTCCGGGTGGCCGAAGAGGGCCTGCGCCAGCAGGACTTTCACCTTCAGGCGCGGATCCATGTCGTACATCATCGTCTCATGAAACTCCGGAGAGACGCCCAGCCCCTGCAGGATGCGCGAGGCGTCAGATTCCGCCTCCCAGCCGCCGAGATCCGCAAACTCCTCCTCAAGCTCGGAGGCGCGGATGCCGTCCTCGTCCGTCATCTCGTCCTTGGCGTAGATGGCGTCCTTTTCCTTGCCGCAGTCATACAGGCGCTGATTGCCCATGATCACCGTGTCCATGACGGTATAGGCGTCATACATCGTCTGGTCCTGCTTGAGCACGGACATTCTTGCCTTGGGATCGATATGCACGCCGCCGGAGCTTGGCTCGAGCTGACCGGAGAGGATCTTCAGGAATGTGGATTTTCCGGCGCCGTTTGCGCCGATGATGCCATAGCAGTTGCCGGGGGTGAACTGCAGGTTTACCTTGGAAAACAGCGGTGCGCCGCTGTACTGCAGCGAGAGGTCATCAACAGTGATCATTTGGGAAACTCCTTCGTTACGTTTGAAATGTAGATAATAGAGTAGATAACAAATTAGTATAGCATACTTTGGGCTGTTTGAACAGCGGATTTACACACGAACAGAGCCGGCGATGATCACCGGCTCTGCTGATCTTTATTTTGCAAGCACTTTTTTCAGCCGTGCATAGCGGGGGAGACCGTTTTCCACAGGGATCTCAGGCACACCCTGAATGAGCGGCAGGGCATAGTCAATAAAATCCTGCGTGACATTGTTGCCCTCCGGGACGATCCATTCGACCGGCACTTTCTTCTCGTAGTTAGCGACGTCGGCCAGCGGAATAAGCTCCATGCGGCAGGTATATTTTCCATCGACCATTTCACGCATGAGGGCGACCATCTTGCCGGTTTCACCGGCGATGGCAGCCTCAACCGCCGTTTTACCGGCAGCAAACGCCTCGTCAATATCGGTCTGAGACGCCAGATGCGCACCGGCGCGCTGCAGCAGTGAGAGTTCGATGCCACGGACCTTTGCGTGCTCGCGCTCTTTGAGTGCCTGTGCCAGACGCGCAGCCAAACCACCGAGCTGCGCGTGGCCGAAACCGTCTGTTGCGGAGGCCTTCGCCTCGGACACGAACGAGCCATCGGCATAGTGGATGCCCTCGGAGACAGCAATCAGCACGCTGTTCTTCTGCTCATAAACACGATGCACATCGGCAAAGAATCGCTCCATATCAAAGTCCACCTCCGGCAGGTAGACCAGATCGGGTCCGGAACCGCAGTATGTCGCCAGTGCAGCGCTGCCGGCCAGCCAACCGGCATGACGCCCCATGATCTCGATGACCGTGATCGTACCGTTATCATACACGCGGCAGTCCTTGGAGACCTCCATGCACGATGTTGCTATGTATTTAGCGGCACTGGCATAGCCAGGGCAGTGGTCAGTGCCGAAGAGGTCATTGTCGATCGTCTTGGGTACGCCCATCACGCGGCACTCCCAATCGTGCGCCTGCATATAGCGGCTGATCTTATTGCAGGTGTCCATGGAGTCATTGCCGCCGTTATAGAAGAAGTAGCGCACGTCGTATTTCTGAAAGATCTCCAGAATGCGCCGATAATCCGTATCGTCCGCTTCCGGGTCAGCCATCTTGTAACGGCAGGAGCCCAATTCCGACGACGGTGTGTGCAGCAGCAGACGGAGCTCATCCGGATCCTCCTGACGGATGTCATACAGACGGTCATCCAGAACCCCGCGGATACCGTGTGCCGCGCCGTAAACATTGGTGATGGCATCTGATTCCAATGCGGTCTTGAGCACACCGTAAGCGCTGGCGTTGATGACAGCAGTCGGCCCTCCGGACTGCCCAAAGATACACGCACCCTTCAATATACCGGACATAGCTTACCTCCACAAATTCACAAAATTGATAGATTTTAAGGGAACATTGAATTCTGCTATTGATATTATCTCGAAACATGTGTAAAATGAATTGAACCCCTTATCGGGGACATTCATTTTATCACTGTTCCTTATATTATATGAAAGAGAGTTGACTTGTCAATGTCGATTGTTACTTCGCAGGAAATGTTTGCAAAAGCGTATGCCGGCGGTTACGCCATCGGTGCATTCAATGTGAACAACATGGAGATCATTCAGGGTATCACCGAGGCCGCAAAGGAGTGCAACGCTCCGGTGATCCTGCAGGTGTCCTCCGGTGCACGCAAATACGCCAATCGCACGTATCTGGTCAAGCTTGTGGAGGCTGCCGTGATCGAGACCGGTCTGCCGATCTGTCTGCATCTGGATCATGGCGATTCGTTCGAGCTGTGCAAGTCCTGCGTGGATGACGGATTTTCGTCCGTTATGATCGACGCCTCGTCCAAACCGTTTGAAGAGAATATCGCGCTGACGCGTCAGGTCGTGGAATATGCACACGCGCATGGCGTCGTTGTCGAAGCGGAGCTTGGCACGCTGGCTGGTATTGAAGATGATGTGAAGGTCAAGGCTGAGGACTCGTCCTACACGCGCCCAGAGGATGTGCAGGAGTTCGTCGAACGCACCGGCTGCGATTCGCTGGCCATCGCCATTGGCACGAGCCACGGCGCTTATAAGTTCAAACCCGGAACGAAGCCGCAGCTGCGCTTTGACATTCTGGAGGAAGTGTCCGAGCGTCTGCCTGGCTTCCCGATCGTGCTGCACGGCTCGTCTTCCGTGCCGCAGGAATATGTGCAGATGATCAATGAATTCGGCGGCAATATGCCAGGTGCGATCGGTGTGCCGGAGGATCAGCTGCGTCAGGCCGCGCGCTTGTCCGTATGCAAGATCAACATTGACTCTGACCTGCGTCTGGCCATGACCGGAACGGTGCGCAAGTATCTGGCTGAGCATCCGTCGGAATTCGACCCCAGAAAGTACCTCGGCCCCGCGCGTGAGAATATCAAACAGCTTGTCAAGCATAAGATCATCGATGTGCTCGGCTGCGACGGGAAAGCCTGAGTTCGCATACCGCTCCGTCTGGACAAGGGGGATACCCATGAATTTTCAGGAACTTCTGACGCGCCTGTCCGCGAGCTGCTTTGCTGCGGATCGGCCGGACTATGATTGGAAAACGCTGCGCCTGTTTCCGGAAACGGGGCTGAGCCTTGTGCTGATCGCGCGGCTCTTTGCGGCGCTCGTCCTGTGCGTGATCGGTGCGCTTTTGCACAGCATGGCGCTGCGCTATGTGCTTTTGATTTTGTCCGTGCTCATCTGTGGCTATGACTATCTTGCTGCAGCGCTCTCATGTATCCTTGCGCGGCAGGTGTTTCGGCCGGCAGTGCTCATCATCGTGTGCGTGATCGGCACACTGGCAGTCGGACAACCGGTGGATGCTGCTGTTTTTCTGCTTGTATACCGGCTCGTGACGATTCTGATTGCGGTCGTGACGCAGCACGCACAGAAGACATTGAAAGATGCAGTCGGCGGAGAGATCCACTCTACGGCAGAGTTTCCCGCGCCGAAATGGATCGACTATCTCGCACCGGCAGGGCTCTGCATTGCGATTTTGGTTGCCGTGCTCGAGAGTGTACTCAAGGTAGCGACTGTTTCTCAGGCAATTCACGCTGCAATGATCGCACTGTTCCTGTCTACGCCGTGCGCGCTGCTTGTTTCCGTGCCGCTCGTGTGGTACAGTGCCGTCAACGGTGCGTATCGCTGCAATGTGCTGTTTCGCAGTTGCCGCAGTATGCGCGCGCTCAATGCCGTGCGCGCAGTCGCGGTCGACGAAGGGGAGGGGGACAATCAGCTCCCGAAGGTAGTCAGTGTAAAGTCGGATCAGCTGACGCCGGATGCGCTGCTGCAGCTGGCTGCCAATGCCGAATCCTGCTCCAGCAGCCGCACGGCGCGCGCCATCTGCGCCGCTTATACCGGTCCGATCCGCAGCGAGTATCTCTCCAACGCGGTAGATATTCCTGAGAGCGGAGTGGAAGTGTATATTGAATCGACGCGCGTCTGTGTCGGTACGCGAGAACTGATGATTCTCAAGGGTGTGGACATCCCTGATGCAGACCTCTCGGACGGATATGTGGTCTATGTATCCGTTGGAGAACAGTATGCCGGCAAGATCCTGCTGCAGGAAGTCGTGCAGTCGGATGTCAAGCCTGCGCTCAAGGAGCTGCGCGCGCTCGGCGTGCACACCATCACACTCTTTAGCAATGCCAGCAATGACTCCGTATCCGAAAACGCGAAGGAGCTTCAGGCGGATCATCTCCACTGCAAATGCAGCAGTGAAGAAAAAGAGCGGCTTCTTACGCAGCAGGTGGAAAAGCTGGATGACGGGGAACTGCTGCTTTACTATGACCGTCGCTGTACGGCGCATCCGGAACATTCGGGCGCCGACCTCGACGTCTGTGTCATTCCGGAGGAAAGCGAGGAGCGGTTTGATGCTGATGTCCTGCTCACGAGCCAAGACCCGTACTTGCTGCCGGAAGCGATCGAGACTGCTGGTTGGGTCGAGGGTATTTGCCGCGAGCATCTGGTGATTGGCGCTGCAGTGAAGGTACTGCTTCTGGTGTTGGCGGAGCTTGGCTACTGTACGCTCTGGTTTGCCGCCGTTTTGGACGGTGCGGCCGCGCTCGGTACACTGCTGATGGCGATCCGTGCATTCGGTTTTGACAAGCAGCACCACCGTGTTCGCGACTATTTGCCGAAGATCAAGTCAGAATAAAACACAAAATCTCCGATCCCACGCTCAGGGATCGGAGATTTTTTCTGCCCAATTCTCGTCCGGCGAGAATTCTCCCAGCGGATTTGCCGCAGCCGCTGTGCGCAGCTGGTCGTTATCCACATGGGTATAGATCTGCGTCGTGTTCAGATGTTCATGCCCGAGCACCTCCTGCAGCGTGCGCACATCAACGCCGTTTTGCAGCATGAGTGTTGCCGCTGTGTGCCGTAGTTTATGCGTGGAATACTGACTGGCGTCCAGGCCCGCGCGCGTCAGGTTTTTCTTGACCATGACCTGTACGGAGTCACAGCTGATGCGCGTGCGCCGGTTGGAGAGGAACATCGCCGTCGTGCGCGGCGGCGCGATCTCTTTACGGACCGCCAGATAGCGGTCGAGCGCCTCGCGGCAGGCATCATTGAGATAGACCACGCGTTCCTTGCTGCCTTTGCCGAGGATGCGCAGGCTGTCACCGTGATCGTCCTGCAGATTCAGACCGACAAGTTCCGAAATACGCAGCCCGCAGTTGAGAAAAATACACAGGATACAATAATCTCGCTCCTTATTTTTCCCGTCCACCACGGACAGAAGCCGTTTGCTCTCGTCCAGTGTCAGATAGTGGGGGAGCGTCTTGGGAATCTTGGGGGAGTCGAGATCCTGCACGGGGTTTTCCTCCAGCAGCTTTGCCTTCATCGTCAGGTATTTGAAGAAGCTGCGGATCGCAGCGATCTTGCGTGCACGGGAGTTTGCGCTCAGACCATATTCCGGTTCGTGTGCGTTGGACTGCTTGATGCGGTCACGCGACAGATAAGCTAGGAAATTATAAACTTCGGTAAGTGTCACAGCGCGCAGAAATGCCACATCAATATCATAGATCGGAATCTCGTCCAGCTTCGCAGCGCGCGGCACGAGCCCACGTTCCAGCTTCAGAAACCGCAGGAACATCCGCAGATCGAGATAATACTGATCGACGGTTGCCTTAGAATGACCGCAGATCGTTTCATGATAAGTCAAAAAGTCGCGCAGCACCTGCGGCGCATCCGTATAGTCCATATCTGCCACCTCGATTTCTGATATGAGCATACCAGAAGTGCGGGGCAGTGTCTATTGACGAAATCCACAAATAATTCGGCAAAATAAAAATTTTGCCGAATTTAGAGGAGGGAAAAACCGCCGAAAAGCCCGTTTCAGGCCTTCCGACGGTTTTTGACAGTCCGATTGTTCCATATATTCATTTAGCGATTTCGCCGCTTCACGTGCCGAATACAGCCCTGAGCGCCTCGCGGATGTTCTTGACCGGGATCGTCTCCAAACCGTTTTGCTTCTGCACATCGTCGCGCACATGCGCCGGAATGATGCAGCGCCGGAATCCCAGCCTCGCGATCTCCGACAGTCGCTGATTCAAATGACTCACCGAGCGGATCTCTCCGGACAGCCCGACTTCGCCAACTGCTGCCAGATCACTGCCAACCGGCAGATCCTTATAGCTCGACGCGATCGCAAGGATCACCGCCAGATCCGTTGCCGGCTCGTCCAAGCGCAGGCCGCCGACGACGTTGATGTATGCATCGCAGCTCGACAGCGAAAATCCCGCGCGCTTTTCCAGCACAGCCAGCAGCAACATCGCGCGGTTGTAGTCGATGCCATTGGCGTTGCGCCGCGCGCCGCTGTAGCCAGACGGCGTGATCAGCGCCTGCACCTCTGCAAGCACCGTGCGCGAGCCCTCCATGACGCCGACAACGCACGTGCCAGGTGTATTGCTCGGCCGTCCGGATAGTAACATTTCAGACGGGTTTGTTACCTCTCGAAGTCCGAAATCTTCCATTTCAAAGACACCGATCTCGTTTGTTGACCCGAATCTGTTTTTGGCCGCACGCAGGATGCGATATGCAGTACTCTGGTCGCCCTCAAAGTACAGAACGCAGTCGACCATATGCTCGAGCACCTTCGGTCCTGCAATGCTGCCCTCCTTGTTGATGTGGCCGACCACAAACGCCGTGTAGCCGCTGTCCTTGGCCGAACGCATGATGCGCATCGTGCACTCGCGTACCTGACTGATGCTGCCGGGCGTTGATGCCGTTTCTGCGTCGTACATAGTCTGAATGGAGTCGATGATCAGGACCGTCGGCTGCAGATCGTCGATCGTGGCCAAAACCGTGTTCAAGTCGGTCTCAGCCAGTACATAGATGCTGCCATGGTCGACGCCGAGGCGCTGCGCGCGCATTTTCAGCTGACGCTGGCTCTCCTCACCGGAGACATAGAGAATCGTCTCGCGCTCACTGATACGGCCGCAGAGCTGCAGCAGCAGCGTGGATTTGCCAATGCCGGGTGCGCCGCCGACCAGAACCAGTGACCCGCGCACGGAACCGCCGCCGAGCACGCGGTCAAATTCACCGATGCCTGTAGAAAACCGCAGTTCCTCCTCGGCATCCAGTTCCGAGATCAACTTGGGCTGCGCGATGCGCTTGGCGCGCGTGCCGAGCGCAGTCTTGGGTTCTTTCGGTGCTTCCACAAGCGTGTTCCACGCGCCGCACGCCGGGCACTGCCCCATCCATTTTGCCGTCTCATTGCCGCATTCCGAGCAATAAAAGACGGTTTTTGCACTTGATTTTGCTTTCATGTGATCATTCCTGTTTGCGGCAGAGACTGCCGGTATTGTAAGTAAGACGCGATAATAACGGTCGCAAGCTTCGCCTGATAATCAGCGTCCTTGAGCTTTGCACATTCCGAAGCGTTGGACAGAAAGCCGCACTCGACCAAAACGGCCGGGCACTGCACTGCGTGCATGAGATAGATTTTCTCCGAGATCGGCGCCGCAACGCGCCGGTTTTGCGGGTCAAGATACGTGACCAGATTGTCATGCATTTGCATCCCGAGCGTGTCGCTTCCGGTGCTCGCCGCGTACAGCACCTGCGCGCCGGATGGCTTTCTGTCCGGATAGCAGTTCTGATGGATGCTGATAAGCACTGCGTTGTCCATCTCACGCACCAATTCGGCGCGTCGGTGCTGGTCGGCTTTTTTCCGCTGCGCGACCGTGGCGGCATCATCCGGGTATGCGATCTGCGCGCTCTCACGCGTCATGATGACCCTGACGCCCGTTAGCTCTGCGATGGCGCGTGCACGCAGCGCGATCTCCAGATTGATGTCCGCCTCTACCGTCCCGTCCGGTGCCACTGCCCCACCGTCTTCCCCGCCGTGACCGGCGTCAAGGATCAGAACCTGTGTTTGCTCGTGCCAGTTTGCGGCTGCTTCTGCCTGTCGGAGCTGCCAGTCAGCTGCAAACCAGCCGCCAAACACCACAATTGCGGCCAGCAGTATGACCAGTAGCCGATGATACAGCAATCTCGTCACGGCGCTCCCCCCTCCTGACAGAATATGCAGCGAGGACGGGCACTTATGACATGCTCTCAGGATACCATTTTGTTCCCGGCGCGTCAACCAAGGCGCAGAAAAAGAGGCGCGCGGTCAACCCACGCGCCTCACAAATATCGGTTTACTGAAGCTGCTTCAGGAACGCCTCCAGACGATCCATGCCAGTCTCGATGTTTTCCGTCGAGATCGCATAGCTCAGGCGCACAAAATTCGGCACGCCAAAGCCGCTGCCGGGCACGACCGCGACCAGAGACTTCTCCAGCAGAAGCTTTGCAAAATCGTCGCCGTTGTGGATGGTCTGGCCGTCGATCTGCTTTCCGATGGTCTTCTCGAGATTCACCATGACATAGAACGCGCCGCTCGGCTTCAGGCAGCTCACGTAGGGCATTGCATTGATGCGGCTGACGATCAGATCGCGGCGCTGCTCGAACACCTGCCGCATCTGCTCCACCTCATCCTGCGGGCCGGTGAGCGCCTCAATGGCCGCGCACTGGCACATGGTGCCCGGTGCACCGGTCGAATGGCTGAGATAATTGGCCATAGCCTTTGCGATCGGCGTTGCACACAGCGCATAGCCGATGCGCCAGCCGGTCATGGCGTAGGTCTTGGAGACGCCGTTGATGAGGATGGTGTGCTCCTTGATCTCCTTGCCAAGCGCCGGAACGCTTGTGAATGCAGCACCGTCATAGATGAGCTTATCGTAAATCTCGTCCGAGATGATGTACAGATCGTGCTTGACGCAGACGTCCGCGACTGCCTTGAGCGCTTCTTTCGAATAGACAGCACCGGTCGGATTCGAGGGGTTATTGAGGATGATGGCCTTGGTCTTGTCCGTGATGGCCGCCTCGAGCTGTTCCGGCGCGAGCTGGAAACCCTGCTCCTCGCGGACATCCACAACGACCGGTACGCCGCCAAACAGACGTACCATTTCATAGTAGCTGACCCAGTACGGGGACGGCACGATCACCTCATCGCCCGGGTCAACCAGCGCAGCCAGCGCGATATAGTCCATGTGCTTTGCACCGCTGGCAACGACCGCCTGCGTCGGCTCATACTCCAGACCGTAATCCGCCTTCACGCGGTCGCAGATCGCCTGACGCAGCTCAATCATACCGGCTGCAGGCGTATATCTCGTTTTTCCGTCGCAGATCGCGCGCACACCCGCATAGCTGATGCGGTCGGGTGTGGCAAAATCAGGCTCACCGGCGCCAAAGCCGATAACGTCCTTCCCTTCTGCTTTCATCTTCTTGGCCAGCGCGCTGACAGCCAGCGTCGCGGATGGGCTCACTCCTGCGGCAATTTTGGACAGTGGCTTCATAGAAATCCCTCGTTTTCATAAATTCATGTCCGTAGTTTACCACAACATTGTGAAGAAAACAACGCAAATCTTACACAAAACACCAGCGCGAATCTACGTCATTTTTGCCGGTTTGAGAAAAAATCTACTGCACCGTCCGCCGATATACACAAAGACGCAGCGCCTCCATGTCGTAGGCGCTGCGGCGCAGCGTAATGCAGCAGACATCGATGATGATTTATGGTTGTGTGCTGACGGTTGTACGCATCATAGTGACCACTTGTCAATTTCCCTGCGGGCGGTGCATC
>ERZ773210.1408-NODE-1408-length-23833-cov-6.337118_pt1 | contig 23833 bp, 19 predicted proteins | sample MGYA00580528_ERZ773210 | MGnify/ENA primary metagenome ERZ773210 (study PRJEB29015, sample SAMEA2737769) | human gut metagenome | biome: human gut; feature: human-associated habitat; material: faeces | place: China | collected 2012 ...
CGCCGCTCCGGCGGCGAAACTCTACGAGGTTTTTGTCAAGCTGACAAGCGGCGCGTCCGAAACCGGACGCGCCGCTTGTGCTTGCCATCAGGCGAGCAGCCGGATGCCTTTGGTCATCAGGCTCAGCCCGAGGGCGACGATGAGGATCGTGCTGCCCTTGAGCAGATATTTGTTGTACCGCTTCGGGATGAATGCGCCCAGTAGACCGAACAGCAGCATAAAGACGCACGTGCCCGCGCCGAAGGCGAGCATGCTCACCGCGCCGCTTGCCCACGATCCGGACGAGGCGGCGAAGATCCACATCGACGACAGCGCGCCGCATGGCATCAGACCGGTCAGCAGCCCGACGGCGAACGCCTTGCCCCGGAAGCGGCAGGGCCTGGTCAGTTCGGGGCTGATCCGGCGCAAAAACGGTACGCCCCACATCCTGAGCCCGATGAGCACCACGAGCAGCCCGCTGACGGTCAGGAGCATGCTCCTGACCTGCAGATCGTAGCTGATGTATTTTCCGAGCGCGCCGAAGACGGCACCCATCAGCGTGTAGCTCAGCAGGCGGCCGCCGTTATAGAGCAGCGCATTGCCCTGCGCGAGCAGGATGCCGCCGCACATGCCGATGCAGTGCACGCCCGTGAGCAGGCCGATAACAAAGAGCGCACCGAAGCCGACGCCGCGCTCCGCGCTCGGTGTGCGGACGAGGCCGGTCAAGGCGGGGACGGCAAAATACAGGCACGCGACGAGCACGAGCGCGATCCCGTCGGCGCGCCGCCCGCTGCGGCCGTCGCCGACGGGGTAGCCGGTCTCGGCGAGAATGCGCCCGATGTCCTCTGCGGAGAGGATGTCCGGGTCAAAGTCCGCCGTGACGGTGCTCTTGCGGTAGCTGGCCGTGCAGGAGAGGATGCCGCGCGTGTGCAGCAGCCTGTGCGCGATCTCGTCCTCGCACTGCGGGCAGATCATACCGTCGACCTTGCGGTCAAATACTTCATGGCTCATATTTTTTCAACCTCAATGCGTTCAACAATACGCCGTTGGAGCTCAGCGCCATCGCGGCCGCGGCGATGGAGGGGTTGATGATGCCGGACGCCGCGAGCGGGATGCAGATGACGTTGTAGACGGCTGCCCAGATCAGATTCTGGCGCACGTTTTTCATGGTCGCGGCGGAGATGTCGAACACCGTCTTCACGCTTTGCATGCTGCTGCTGACGATCATCACGTCCGCCGTCGAAATGGCGATATCCGCGCCGCAGCCGAGCGCGACGCCGATGTCCGCGCACGCCAGCGCCGGGGAGTCGTTGATGCCGTCGCCGACGAAGCACACGTGCTTTCCGCGCGCCTGCAGCGCCTTGACCGCGTCCGATTTGTCGGCGGGCCTGACCTCACAGAGCACGTTTTCGATGCCCAGCATCCCGGCGATCCGCTCGGCCTTCTCCCGCTTGTCGCCGCTGATCATCCACAGCTCCATGCCGCGGTCCTTGAGCGCGCGGACGGCCTCGGCCGCGCCCGGTCGGAGCTGCTCGGCGCCGTCGGCGAGGCCGAGCGTCAGTGTGCCGGTCTTGTCGAACACGACGGTGTCGGTCTTGCAGGCCGTCTCCAGCTGCTCGCCGCCGCGAAACAGCACTCCGAGCTCCGCCGCGCGGCCGGAGCCGGTCATGATCGAGGTCGGCGTGGCCAGCCCCAGCGCGCAGGGACAGGCGATCACGAGCGTGGAGCAGACGCAGTTGAGCGCCGAGCGCAGGTTTCCGGCGTCGAGCACGAAGTAGCGCAGGCAGAAGATGCCGGCTGCGACCAGAATGACCACGGGCACGAACACGGTCGCGATCTTGTCGGCCAGCCGCGCGACGGGGGCTTTTTCCGACTGCGCTGCGCTGACGATGGCGATGATCTGCGCGAGCACGGTCTGCTCGGAGACTGCCGCGCACGAAAGCGTCACATCGCCCTCCCGGCAGAGCGTGCCGCAGTACATACGCGCGCCCGCACATTTCGGGATCAGCTCGCTCTCGCCCGTGAGCATGGATTCGTCGACCGTGCACGACCCGCTCAGCACGGCGCCGTCGATCGGCACGCGCTCACCGCTGCGGACCTGCACGATATCGCCGGACGTCAGCGTGCGGATATCGACGGTCTGTACCGTGCTGCCGCGCAGCACGTTCGCCGTCTCCGGCTGAAGGCGGATCAGCTTTCGGATCGCTTCCGAGGCTTCATAGCGCGAGGTGCACTCCATATACTTGCCGAACAGGATCAGCGACAGCAGCACGCCCTCGGAGAGAAAGTACAGCTTCACATCGTGGTGCACAGTCAGCGCGATGCAGGCGCTGTGCAGATAGATCACGGTCGTCGACACGGCGACCAGAAAGTCCATGCCGAGCACGCCCTGCCGCAGCGTCTTGTACGCGCCCTTGTAGAAATATGCGCCCGGCCAGAACTGGAGCACGGACGCGATCGCAAGCTGAGCCAGCGGGTGCAGATTCCAAAACAGGGGCATCGTCAGAAAGACGCTGATGCAGAGCGTCCTTAACAGCCGCAGCCGGCCGCCGATCTCGCTCTCGGCGTCGCCACAGGCGGGACACGAGACGGAGACGTCACTTGGCTGCATCGTGTTTCAGTTTCAGATACTGCCGGAAGCACACCCACGAGCACGGCAGGCAGCACACCGGGATATGAAACAGCAGCACCCAGCTCAGCCAGTCCACGCCCTGATAGAACACGCCGTTGTACGTGACACCTTTGATCAGCGCAAAATACGAGTAGTTCCACACGCCCCAGTTGCCCGTGAACGAGCCGCAGAGGTGCAGGATGAGAAATGACGCCGTCGTGAACACACCGGCGACCGCGCCCACCAGCGTCGCAGACGGGCGGCCGCTCCTGGCCAGAAACAGCGTCACGACCGGCAGCACGTATACCGTGAGATTCAGCACCCAGAGCGAGAGCGGAATGGAGTAGCCCCAGTTGAGCGCCTGACGGATGTGATCCCCGTCGTGGATCAGCACGGCGACAATCATGACGATCGCGCAGGTGGTGACGGTCTTGATGACGGCTGCGTCGAGCTTGCTGTCGAGCAGCTTCACCGTTTTTTCTTGAGCTTCCGACATAGTGATCCTCCTAAGCAAATATTACCGCGAGGCCAATATTGACCAGTTGGTAATTCTAAAGTAGCACGGAGAAAATGGAATGTCAAGGTTTTATCTACCGTTTGGTAAGAAAAATGCGAAACCAAGCCGCCGCTGGCAAAAGGCTGCGAGGTTCTTTGACAAGCTGCCAAAGCCCGACCGGGAGACCGGCCGGGCTTTTTTGCGCTGCGGCGGATACCGCCGCTGCGCGCTTTGCGGCGCAAAAATTTTCGCACCGCAGCGCATATCCGCGCGCGGTTTCGCCGACAATAACCGGGAAGCAAATCCCGAACTTGCGCCTTTGGAGGAATGGATATGTACAAAAAGGACTTTATCGACACCAACGACTTCTCCCGGCAGGAGCTGCTGGACATCATCGAGCTGTCGCTGGCCATCAAGCGCGCCATCGCGCAGGGGTATTATCCCCCGCTGATGAAAAACCAAAACCTCGGCATGATCTTCCAGCAGTCGAGCACCCGCACGCGCGTGTCGTTTGAGACGGCCATGAGCCAGCTCGGCGGCCACGCGCAGTATCTCGGTCCGGGCATGATCCAGCTCGGCGGTCACGAGACCATCGGCGACACGGGCAGGGTGCTCTCGCGGCTGGTCGATGTGGTCATGGCGCGCGTCATCGAGCACCGCACGGTCGTGGAGCTTGCCGAGGCGTGCACGATCCCGGTCATCAACGGCATGAGCGACTATAACCACCCCACGCAGGAGATCGGCGACCTGTGCACGATCTGCGAGCACCTGCCGGCGGGCAAACGGCTCGAAGACTGCAAGGTCGTCTTTGTCGGCGACGGCACGCAGGTGTGCGCATCGCTCGGCTTCATCACGACGAAGCTCGGCATGCACTTCGTGCACTACGGTCCGGAGGGGCATCAGCTGAATGCCGAGCACAAGAAAATTCTGGAGGCCAACTGCAAGCTCTCCGGCGGCACGTGGGCGGTCACGGACGAGCGCGACGCCGTGCGCGGCGCGGACTTTATCTACACCGACGTCTGGTACGGGCTGTATGAAAACGAGATGCCCAAGGACGAGCGCGTGCGCGTCTTTGCGGATTTTCAGGTCAACCGCGAGCTCATGCAGCTCGGCGCGCTCGGCTGCAAATTCCTGCACTGTCTGCCCGCCACGCGCGGCGAGGATGTGACCGACGAGGTCGCCGATTCCGCCGCCTCGCTCTGCTGGGAGCAGGCCGGAAACCGCCTGACGGCGATGCGCGGGCTGCTCGTATACTTCACGCGCTGCCGCCGCAGCCCGTCGGAGCTGGCGCTGGCCGCGGCGCGCGAGGAACTCGACACATTTCTGGCCGCGCGGCTCGGCGGCTGCTGACCGGCGGATAAAGGAGCGGACGAATGGACGAACGCAAAAAGTTCCGCCTCGCGGACGTCATCCTCTCGGTCATCTGCGTCGTGTTCGTGGCCGAGGCCGCCGCGCCCGTCGCCTCCATCGGCAACAGCCAGTATTTCTGGTGGCTGTTCATGATGGTCGCCTTCCTGCTGCCCTACGGCATGATCTCGTCCGAGCTCGGCACGACGTATCCCGGTGACGGCGGGCTCTACGACTGGATCCACAAGGCGTTCCCGGAGACGAAGTGGGCCGCACGCGCCTCGTGGTATTACTGGATCAACTTCCCGCTGTGGATGGCCTCGCTCGCGGTCGTGTGTTCGGAGCTGCTGAGCGTGCTCACGGGGCTGCGCTTCGGCTTGGGCGCGAAGCTGCTCATCGAGCTCGCCTTCATCTGGATCGTCACGTGGATCGCCTGCTACCCCGTGTGCGACAGCATCCTCATCCTCAACATCAGCGCCGCCATCAAGATGCTCCTCGCGCTGACGGTGGGCGTGCTCGGCATCGTCTACGTTGTGAAAAACGGCTTTGTCAACGACATGGCCTTCCGCACGTTTCTGCCGGGCTTCGACCTGCACAGCCTGTCGTATATCTCGGTCATCATCTTCAACTTCCTCGGCTTCGAGGTCGTGTGCACCTACGCCGACAATATGCGCGATCCCAAGCGCCAGATCCCGCAGGCCATCGTGAGCGGCGGCATCGTCATCGCGCTCATCTACCTGTTTTCGGCCTTCGGCATCGGCGCCGCCATCCCCACGCAGGAGATCAGCGAGGATTCGGGGCTCATCGACGCGGTCGCGCTCATGACCGGGCGCACGAGCGGCTGGTTCGTCGGCGCGGTGGCGCTGCTGTTTCTCATCACGCTCTTCGGCAACATGATCTCGTGGTCGATGGGCGTCAACGCCACCGCCGCCTACGCCGCCGCGCGCGGCGATATGCCCGCGGTCTTTTCCCGCCGCTGGGCGAAAAACGATATGCCCGTCGGCGCGGCGCTCACGAGCGGCGTCGTTGCGAGCGCGGTGTGCATCCTCGGCGTCATCATCGAGCTGCTGTCTCCCGCGTCGTCGCTGTTTTGGAGCTTTTTCGCGCTCAACCTCGTCATGCTGCTGCTGAGCTATGTGCCGGTGTTTCCGGCGTTTTTGCGCCTGCGTGCGCGCGACCCGGATGCCGAGCGGCCGTTTCGCGTGCCGGGCGGGCGCGGGCTGCTGCGCGCGCTGGCCTATGTGCCCATGGCGCTGATCCTCATCTCGATCTTTTTCACGGCCGTTCCGCTGTCCATGGACAGCGAAACGCTCTCGCACTACCTGCCGATCACGGTCGGCTCGCTCATCAGCATCGCCATCGGCGAGGTGCTCATCGCGGCGCGTGCGCGCCGCCGTCCTTAGGAGGGGATACTATGGCAAAACGAATCACCGGCTCGACGCCCAAGCGCGACGGCTACCGGATGCCCGCGGAATTCGAGCCGCAGTCCGGCGTGTGGATGCTCTGGCCGGAGCGCAACGACAACTGGCGCGACGGCGCCAAGCCCGCGCAGCGGGCGTTTCTGGACGTGGCGGAGGCCATTTTGCAGTTTGAACCCGTGACGGTCTGCGTCAGCGCGGCGCAGTACCAGAATGCGCGCGAGCGTCTGCCGCGCGCTGTGCGCGTCGTCGAGATGGCGAGCAATGACGCGTGGATCCGCGACTGCGGCCCGACGTTTCTCGTCAACGACCGCGGCGGTCTGCGCGCCGTGGACTGGACGTTCAACGCGTGGGGCGGCCTTGTTGACGGGCTCTATTTCCCGTGGGATCTCGACGATCAGGTCGCGCAGAAGGTCTGCGAGCTGGAGCGTGTCGATTCCTACCGCACCGAGGGCTTCGTGCTCGAGGGCGGCTCGATCCATGTCGACGGCGAGGGCACGGTGCTCACGACCGAGATGTGCCTGCTGTCCGAGGGGCGCAACCCCTCCATGGACCGCGGCGCGATCGAGCATATGCTCTGCGACTATCTCGGCTGCGAAAAGGTCCTCTGGCTGCGCGACGGCATCGACCCCGACGAGACCAACGGCCACATCGACGACGTGGCCTGCTTCATCCGTCCGGGCGAGGTCGCATGCATCTGGACGGACGATCCGCAAAACCCGTTTTACCAGCCGGCGCACGACGCGTATGACGCGCTCTCTCAGGCGACGGATGCCCGCGGACGCCGCCTGAAGGTGCACAAGCTCTGCCTGACGCAGCGGCCGTGCCTGCTTGAGGGTGCGGCGACGATCGACGCCGTCGAAGGAACCATCCCGAGAGAGGACGGCGAGGTCGCCATCGCGTCGTATATGAACTTCCTCATCGTCAACGGCGGCATCATCCTGCCGCAGTACGGCGATGAAAACGACGCGCTTGCCGTGCAGCAGGTGCAGGCCATGTTCCCCGACCGCCGCGTGGTCGGCGTGCAGACGCGCGAGGTCGCCTTCGGCGGCGGGAACATCCACTGCATCACGCAGCAGCAGCCCGCGCCGCAGCGCAGGTGACGCCATGGCAAGGATCGTCATCGCACTTGGCGGCAACGCGCTCGGCAATACGCCCGCCGAGCAGCGCGCGCGTGTAGCCGCCGCCTGCCCGGCGCTCGTCGGGCTCATCCATCAGGGACACGAGATCATCGTCAGCCACGGCAACGGCCCGCAGGTCGGCATGATCCAGACGGCGTTCGACGCCGCCGCGAAAACGAACCCCGCCGTCGCGCCCATGCCGCTGCCGGAGTGCACGGCCATGAGTCAGGGCTATATCGGCTATCATCTGCAGCAGGGGCTGCGCCGTGCGCTGCGTGCGCAGGGTATGCCGTGGCAGGTGGCGACGGTCGTCACGCAGGTCGTCGTCGACCCGGACGACCCCGCGTTTGGCGCGCCGGCAAAGCCCATCGGCGCGTTTTACGACGCGGCTGCAGCGCAGCGGATGCAGCACAGCGACCCGACCCTGCATATGCGCGAGGATTCCGGGCGCGGCTGGCGGCGCGTCGTCGCCTCGCCGAAGCCGGTGGACATCGTCGAGCGGCGCTCGATCCTGAACCTGCTCGACAATGAGTATATCGTCATCGCCTGCGGCGGCGGCGGTGTGCCGGTCGCGCGCGACGCGCACGGGGACTATTTCGGGGTCGACGCCGTCATCGACAAGGACTTTGCCAGTGCCTGTCTGGCCGAGGCCGTGGGCGCGGACTATCTGTTCATCCTCACGGCGGTCGACCACGTCTGCCTGAATTTCGGCACGCCGGAGCAGCGCGCGCTCGATGTGCTGCACGCCGACGACGCGGAGCGCTACCTGCGCGAGGGGCAGTTCGGCGCAGGCTCGATGCAGCCGAAGGTCGCCGCCGCCGTGCAGTTTGTGCGCAGCGGCTGGCGGCGGCGCGCCGTCATCGCCTCGCTCGCGCAGGCACCGGCCGCCATGCGCGGCGAGAGCGGCACGCGCATCGTGCCGTAAAAGGCGATAAACGCAGCAAACGCCGGTCTTTCCCACAAGGGGAAAGGCCGGCGTTTTTTCACGCCTTTTCAGACGTGCACGATGTAGTTTTCCTTGCGCGGGGCGGCCTCGGGCGCGGGACCGGCGGCATAGCCGAGCGCGATCGCGCCGACGCCGCGCAGCGTCTCCGGCAGACCCCAGTCGCGCAGCAGCGCCTTGCCGTCCGGACTGTCAAAGATCTCGCGCTCGCGGTTGACCCACACGGAGCCGAGCCCCTCGGCGTGCGCGGCCAGCATGAGGTTTTCGAGCACGCAGCTGCCGTCGGCCATGTAGTTCGCGCTCCCGCCGTCGCCGAGCACGACCACGATCACCGGCGCGCCGTAGTAGGGGGCGACGTCCTTGCCGATCACGGCGGCGTTGAGCTCCGTCAGCCGTGCGCGGTAAGCCTTCGTCTCCACGGCGACGATCGTCGCCGACTGCGCGCCCATGGCGGACGGGGCATAGGTGCCGGCCTCGAGCACGCGCGCGAGCACGTCCGCGGGCACGGCGTCCGGCCTGTAGGCGCGGATGCTGCGCCGGGTACGGATCAGGGTCAGAAAATCGTTTTTCATCGGAGAGCCTCCTTAATATATTTATTTAAAAATGTTTGAAATAAGCATAACACATTTTTCGCCGATGTGCTATAATATTCAATTGACTCTAACCATTGGTTTTTTGCTTTTGACTACCTGCCGGCGCGCGAAAGGAGTTTCTCAGGCCATGCAGAAGATCGCAGCTTTCATCGTCAAAAAACGCAAGCTCCTGCTTGTTGCCATGCTCATCCTGGCGGTCGTGTGTGCGGCGCTGATGCCGTTCGTCGGCGTCAACACGGACATGACCAAGTATCTGCCGAACAGCTCGCAGATGAAGATTGGCATGGATCACATGAACGAGGCGTTCCCGGATGCGGTGCAGACGTATACCATCCGCGTCATGTTCCGCGGGCTGGATGCGCGCGAAAAGCTCGCCATCCGCGAGCAGCTTGCCGAGATCCCGAACGTGCAGAGCGTCGCCTACGAGCCGGACAGCAGCGATTATAACCGCGATGATGCCACGCTCTACAAGCTCTCGACGCTCTATGACTACAATTCCGACGAGGAGGCGCAGATCGAGCGCGACGTGGCCGAGCGCTTTGCCGGCTATGATGTGGCCGTGCGCAGCGACGATACCTCGGCGCCGAGCATTCCGCCAATCGTGTTCATCCTCTCGATCGTGCTTGTGACGACGATCCTGCTCATCGCCTGTCCGTCATACTTTGAGCCGGTGCTGTTTCTGCTGACGATCGGCGTGGCGGTGCTGCTCAATCAGGGCACGAATATCTTCCTCGGCGAGACGTCGGACGTCACGGCGAGCATCTCGGCCATTTTGCAGCTCGCGCTTTCGATGGACTACTCCATCATCCTCATGAACCGCTACCGGCAGGAGCTGGCCAAGGGCGACGACCGCGAGAGCGCCATGACGCGTGCGCTCACGGCGGCCTTCGGCTCGATCACCGGCAGCTCGGTCACGACGATCGTCGGTCTGCTGATGCTGGTGTTCATGCGCTTTAAGATCGGTATGGATCTCGGCATCGTGCTGGCCAAGGGCGTGCTGTTTAGTCTGCTGTGCGTGTTCACGGTGCTGCCGGGGCTGATCCTGTGGGCGGATAAGGTCGTCCGCAAGACGATGAAAAAGCCGCGCGCACCCAAGCGCGAGCGCAAAAGCGTGCTCGCGGGGCTCGGCCGCTTCAGCTACCGCTGCCGCGGCGTGATCGCAGCGGCATTCGTGCTGCTGTTTGCCGGGGCATACATCCTGCAGCTGTCGACGCAGATCTCCTACACGCTCACCGACCCCGACCCCGTGGCCGAGGTGTTCCCGCCGGACAACCCGCTCGTGGTGCTGTACAACAATCAGGACGAGGCGGCCGTCTCCGCGCTGGCCGACCGGCTCGAGGACGACCCGAACGTCAAGAGCGCCATGTCCTATTCCACCACGCTCGGCCGCCAGTGCACCGCCGAGCAGATGGCCAACGCCATCGGCGCGCTCGAGGCCGGCATCCCGGTCAGCGCCGATATGCTCGGCATGATCTATTATGACGTGCACGGCGGCGGGCAGAGCGTGACCATGACGGCGGCGCAGTTTCTGCGCTTCCTGTCGCAAAACGTCGCCAACAACGCCAGCTTCGCGCCGTACATTGACGAGAGCCTGACGGCAAACCTCCAGACGCTGATGAAGTTCTCCGATCCTGCGGCGCTCACGCAGCAGCGCACGGCGGAGTCACTGGCTGATTTTCTCGGCATGAGCGCGTCGGACGCAAAGCAGCTGCTGCTCTACTACTATATGCAGCACGGCGGCGCGGACGGCAGCGGCACGATGACGATCCCCGCCTTCTCGAACTTCCTCAATAACGAGGTCCTCACCGACCCGACCATGGCGGGCATGATGGATGACGCGGCGCGCGCACAGGCATCTCAGCTGCAGACGTTCACGGATGTCACCGCCATGACCACGCCGCGCGACACCGCCGGCATCGCCGCGCTGCTCGGCATGGACGAGCAGACGGTCAAAACGCTCTTCATTGCCTACCACGCGTCCCGGGGCGACCTGTTCTCGGGCGGCCGGTGGGAGGTGTCGATGCAGAACATGGCAAACTTCCTCGTCGACTGCGGCGGCCTGCTCGATGAGGCGCAGGAGCAGCAGATCACGCAGCTGAGCTGGATCATCAACGGCTCCGTTTACGGCACGCAGTACACGGCGCCGCAGCTTGCGAGCGTCCTCGGCATGGATGCCGGGCAGATGCAGCAGCTGTATATGCTCTATAACAGCCGCCACGGCGATACAAGCGGCTGGACGATGTCGGTGCAGCAGTTTGTGAACTTCCTCTGCCAGGAGGTGCTGCCGGACGCGCGCTTTGCCTCCCAGCTCAGCGGCGTGGACACCGCGCAGCTGCAGTCGGCGCGCACGGTCATCAACGCCGTCGCCTCCGGGCAGGCGTACACGGCGGCGGGGCTGGCAAACCTCTTCGGCGGTCTCTCGAGCCAGATGGACCGCGGCACGATGGAGCTGCTGTTTCTCTACTATGCGAGCGTCAACCGCGGCGAGGCCGACTGGACGATGTCCATGCAGGAGCTGTTTGACTACCTGCAGAATGAATTTCTCACCGACGCGCGCTTTGCCTCCTTCCTGACCGACGATATGCGCGCACAGATCACCGGCGCGCAGACGATGCTCACCGATGCGGTCGCGCAGCTGCGCGGCAGTAGCTACTCCCGGCTCGTGCTCACGACGACGCTGCCGGTCGAATCGACCGAGACGAGCGCGTTCATCTCCGGACTCATGCGCGAGCTTGACGCCGTCACGACCGGGGACCATTACCTCATCGGCAACAGCGCCATGGGCTATGAGATGGAAAACAGCTTCCACAGTGAGCTGCTGCTCATCACGATGCTGACGGCGGTGTCGATCTTCCTCGTCGTCGTGTTCACGTTCCGCTCGCTGATCATTCCGGCGCTGCTGGTGCTGCTGGTGCAGTGCGGCGTGTACATCACGGTCATGGTCGTCGGCCTGCAGGGGCTGGAGATCTATTACCTCGCGCTGCTGATCGTCGAGTGTATCCTCATGGGTGCGACGATCGACTACGGCATCCTCTACACGAGCTATTACCGCGAGATGCGCGCGAGTATGCCCGTGCGCGATGCACTTGTCGCGGCCTACCGCGGCAGCATCCACACGGTGCTGACCTCCGGCTCGATCCTCGTGCTGGTCACGGCGGTCGACGGGCGCTTTTTCGGCAACCTCGCCGTCGAGCAGATCTGCCGCACGATCTCCATCGGCGCGTTCGCGGCCATTTTGCTCATCCTGCTGTTTCTGCCGGGTGTGCTCGCCCTGTTTGACCGCTGGGTGCTGCCGCGCGACCTGCGCCGGCAGCTCTACCCGCCGAAGGCGCGCGGCGCGCAGAGCGCAAAGCAGGCGCACAAAATGTAACGATTCAACGCAAACAAAAACAGCGAAGCACGATCGTGCTTCGCTGTTTTTCAGCCTGTCAAAAAGTATTACTTTTTGACAAATGGGTTTGCGGCCTGACTGCAGCGCACGCGCTGTCCGCTGTTGGCGGACGGTGCGCACGTTTGCAGGCCGAGAAGTATTTTCTCCGCCGCACATGTCGCCGGAGAAAATGATTGGAATATCTTTCGCCGCCGCGGCGGCGAAACTCTGCGAGGCGCCTGACAAGTCATGCTTCGCTGTTTTTGAGACTGTCAAATACTTTTTGACAGTCTTAAAAGTGCAGGACCTTGATGAGCAGCAGCCACGCCAGTCCGTAGTACGCGGTCACGGCGACGAGATCGTTGACCGTCGTGATCAGCGGACCGGAGGCCACGGCGGGGTCGACGCCGAGCCGCTTGAAAAGGATGGGCACGGTCGTGCCGATGATGCTCGAGAGCAGCATGGACACCAGCAGCGCCGTGCCGGTGCAAAACGACACCGAGAAGGCAAAGGCCGCGGCCGCGCCCTTCGCCGCCATCAGATACAGCCCGATCGCGCCGAAGGACAGCAGCCCCAGCAGCAGGCCGTTCATCAGACCGACGCGCGCCTCCTTGCCTACCAGCGCGAGCTTCTGCCGGGGACTGACGTCCTCGTCCATCAGCACGCGGATGGTCACGGCCAGCGACTGCGTGCCGACGTTGCCGGCCATATCCAGCACGAGCGACTGGAAGCAGATGATGACGGTCAGGTGCGTGACGACGCGCTCAAACAGCCCCACCACGCTCGAGACCACAAGCCCCAGCCCCAGCAGGATCACCAGCCACGGCAGACGCTTGGTCACGCTGCGGCGCAGCGGCTCCTCGAGATCTTCTCCGGCGGTCAGACCGCCGAGCTTTGCATAGTCCTCGCCGAGCTCGTCGGCCACGAGCTCCGCCACGACCTGCGCGGTGAGCGCGCCGCACAGGCGGTTGTCGGCGTTGAGCACGGGGATGGAGTCCTCGGAATAGGCGCGGATGCGCTCGACGCAGTCCTCGATCAGCTCGTCCGCGTAGACATAGGGATAGGACGTCATGAGAATGTCGTCGAGTGCGGTGGTTTCGCGCGCGATGATCAGCTCCTTGAGGTCGATCGCGCCGACGAGCACGCCGTTTGCGTCGACGGCGTAGAGCGTGGAGATGTTGTCGGTGTCGGCGGCCTGCCGGATCAGCTCCTTCATCGCCTGACGCACGGTCATGTCGGCACGGATGCTGACAAAGTCGGTGGTCATGCGGCTGCCGATCTCGTCCTCGTCGAACGAGCTCAGAAACGACAGGTCGCGCTTGACATCGTCGTCCATGAGGTCGACGAGCGCGCTGCGCTGCGCGCGTTCGAGCCCCTTGAGGTAGTCCGCCGCGGTCGACGGATCGAGCAGCGGCAGGATCTCGAGCTTTTTGCGGATGCCCAGCTCCTCGAGATAGGTGGGCATATCGTCCTCGGTGTATTCGAGCACACCGGCCAGCGTCGGCGCGTCGAGCAGGGCATAGAGCCGGCAGCGCTCGTCCCGGCGCAGCAGCTCGAGCGCCTCGGCGATGTCGCGCTCGTGGTAATCCTCGAGCCTGTTTCTCAGCTGCCCGGGCGCAAGGTTGCCGCGCAGCAGCGCCGCGATCTCGCCCTTGTAGTCCGGGTGGCGGTCGCCGGGGGTGATCTCCGGCGGGGTGTTGTTCTTTTCGGACATATCGTCTTCCTCCTTTGTGCAAAAGCTTCCGGGGTCAGAGGAAAACGGGCATGAAAAAACCGCCGTCTCATTCCCTCTTTACCCCTTGGGTATGCAGCTCGGGAAGGACAGCGGGTCCGGTCGCGCAGTGAGGCCCTGTCAGAACACGAACAGCGCCTGATGATCGCCTGTGCACCGGAGCTCTCTGCCCCTACTGTGACCCTGACTGCAGCTGTCCATGTTCTCACCTCACTTGTGGTGTATTCGGTCTGAAACCGAGGTCATTATAGCATCGTGACCCGGAATGTCAAGCCGCTTTTTGCAGGGGACTGGACATTTGCCCCGCGCCGTGCTATCATGGCGCATCCGGACGGAAAGGAACGAATGTTTTGATGATCAACGTGCTTTTTATCTGCCACGGCAACATCTGCCGCAGCCCGATGGCGGAGTATATTTTCCGCGACATGGTGCAGCGGCAGGGGCTGGCGGAGCGGTTTCACATCGCCTCGGCGGCGACCAGCCGCGAGGAGATCGGCAACGACGTCTACCCGCCCGCACGCGCCGAGCTGCGCGCGCACGGCGTCCCCGTCGGTCACCGTGCCGCCGTGCAGGTCACGCCGCGCGACTACGACGCCTATGACTGGCTGCTGACGATGGACGAAAACAACGCGCGCAACCTCCGGCGCATCCTCCCGCACGACCCGGACGGCAAGATCCGAGCGCTGCTGTCGTTCGCGGGGGAGCAGCGCGGCATCGCCGACCCGTGGTACACCGATGATTTCGGCGCGGCATATGCCGACATCGTGCGCGGCTGCACGGCGTTTCTGGAGCATCTGCGCCGCAGCGGAGCGGTTTAGCGCTCACGGCCGGCGGTGATGAAAATGCGCGCCGCGTGCGCGCAAAAATTTGTGGAGAAATCCCTTTGAAATTTGCAGTCACCTCTGCTATAATCAGCATACAGCGTGTGGCGTTTGCGCGTAAATCCAGTTGCAGAGCGGCCACGCGCTTTTTTTGCGCACAGAAAAGCGCGGCAAACTTCATAGGCAGATCGTGTAGCAGAAATGCGTAAGTCCGGATGAATGGGACTTGCGCATTTTTTATTTTTCGGAAAGAAGGAGATATTTTGGACACAGGAAATCAGTTTTTGGGGACGGAGCGTATTGGAAAGCTCATGCGGCAGTACGCCATCCCCTGCATCATTTCGCTGCTAGTGGGTGCGCTCTATAACATCGTCGACCAGATCTTCATCGCCAACGCCAGCTACCTCGGCTCTTACGGCAACGCGGCCAATACGGTCGTGTTCCCGCTGACCGTCGTGGCACTGGCCATTGCCGTCATGATCGGCGACGGCTGCTGCGCCTTTGTCAGCATGGCGCTGGGCAGAAACGAGGTGGACAAGGCCAGGCGCAGTGTCGGCAACGCGGTGGTGTTAAGTATCGCCGGCAGTCTTGTCCTGACGGCGATATATCTCGTTTTTGCAGACGGGATCATTGCCATGTTCGGCGGCACGGTGAATGAGGAGACCTTCCGCCACGCACAGGAGTACTTCTTCTATATCACGCTGGGCATCCCGTTTTATATGTTCGGGCAGGCCATGAACCCCGTCATCCGCGCCGACGGCAGTCCGCGTTTTGCCATGGTCTCGACGCTTGCGGGCGCGGTCATCAACATCATCCTCGACCCTGTTTTTATCTTCGTATTCAAATGGGGCATGATGGGCGCAGCCGTTGCCACGGTCATCGGGCAGGTGGCGACGGCGCTGCTCGCTGTGTGGTATCTGCTGCACATGAAGGTCATCCGCCCGGCCAAGACCGACTTTTCCCTGAGCGGCAGCGTCTGCGGCCGGATGCTGACGCTGGGTATCACGAGCTTCCTGTCCCAGATCAGCCTCGTGGCGGCCATGGCGGCCATCAACAATATGCTGCGCAAATACGGCGCGCTCGACGCCGTGTTCGGGCAGGCACAGTACGCGCAGATCCCCATGGCGGTGGTCGGCATCGTGATGAAGTTCTTCCAGATCGTCATCTCCATCGTGGTCGGCATGGCGGCGGGCTGCATCCCCATCGTGGGCTACAACATGGGCGCGGGCAAGACGCTGCGCGTGCGCGATCTGTTCACCAGACTGCTGGTGGCCGAGGCACTGGTCGGCGCGGCGGCGCTTGTGCTGGCAGAGGGCTTTCCCCGGCAGCTCATCGCCATTTTCGGCGCGGCCAACGAGAGCAGCTACTACACCGCGTTTGCCGTCAAGGCCTTCCGCACGTATCTGTGCATGATGATCCTCGCCTGCGTCAACAAGGCGTGCTTCATCTTTCTGCAGGCGGTGGGCAAGGCGCTGGCCTCCACGCTGCTGTCCATGTTCCGTGAGGTGGTGTTCGGCGTGGGCTTTGCCCTGCTGCTGCCGGTGTTCTTCGGTCTGGACGGTGTGCTGTATTCCATGCCGGTGTCGGACATCCTGACCTTTGTCATCTCGGCGATCATCATCATGAAAACCTATCGGGAATTGAATGTGGAAGGAGTGCAGAACGCATGAAAAACAGAGTGATTACCATCAGCCGCGAATTCGGCAGCGGCGGGCGCACCATCGGCAAAAAGACGGCGGAAAAGCTGGGCATTCCCTGCTATGACGCCGAGATCATTCAGACGATGGTGCAGGAGACCGGCTTCGCGCCGGACTATGTGCAGGAGGCGGGGGAGTATGCCCCCGGCGGCTTCCTGTCCTCCGCCTTTTCCAACCGGATGTTTGGACCCACCAACGAGGACATCCTCTGGGAGCATCAGTACAAGGTCATTACGGACCTTGCCGCAAAAGGCCCCTGCGTCATCGTGGGCCGCTGCGCAGACTACATCCTGCAGGACACGGCCGACTGTCTGAAGGTCTTTGTCCATGCGGACATGGCATTCCGCGCCAAGCGCATCGTGGAGGTCTACGGCGAGCGGGAGCAGTCCCCGGAGGAGCGCCTGCGGGATAAGGACAAGCGCCGGGCGGCGTATCACCGCTTCTACACCAACATGAAGTGGGGCTATGCGCAGAATTATCACCTGACGCTCGACAGCGGCGTCATCGGCATCGACAGATGCGCGGACATCATCGCGCAGCTGTATTGAGCGAGCCGGAAGCGCGTTTGCTTTCCAATGCGCGCAAAAAGACCGCCATCAGGCGGTCTTTTTTTCTGTATTCAGGCCTCTCACACCGCCCAGCGGCGGCGGTCAAAGAGCGCGAGCGTCATGGCGATGGCGGCGGCGAAAAACACCAGCGCCGGCCACGGCAGACCCAGTACCCGCGGCAGCGGGGCGAGACACGTGATGGCCGCGCAAAACAGCAGCGAGCAGTCCAGCAGCGCGAAGATGAGCCGGCCCAGCAGCTTCGAGTGCGCGGCGCGCGCCGCGTCCGACCACGACTTTTTCACGTTCACGGTCAGCTGTCCGGCGTTGGCCTTGCCGAAAAACTCCGATAGCTGCGCCGGCAGCACCGTGAGCTTCTCGCCGGAGCGGACGAGCTGCTGCGCGAGCGTTTTGACCTTCTTTTCGATGTGCTCGCGGCTCAGGGCGGTGTTCCTGACATACTCCGCCACGATCTCGATGACGTTTGCGTCCGGCGACACGCTCGTGAGCATACCCTGAATGACGAGCAGGCTGCGCCCGAGCATCGTCAGCGAGCCGGGCACGGACACGCCGTATTCATTGAGGATCTGCACGAACTCGTCCACCAGCACGCCCATGTCCATGTCGGCCATCGGCATGGCCTCATACTTGTGCAGGAAGATGCCGATGCGCTCGGCGAGCGCCTGCCGGTCGGGCATGCGCGTATATTGGCCGAGCGAGAGCAGCGTGTCCGTGAGCGCGGGCACATCCTGCTCATAGATCGTGCGGATGATGCCCATGTACAGCTCCGCCTCGCGCGGGCTGATGCGCCCCATCATGCCGAGGTCGAGCCAGACGATCTTCCCGTCCTGCACGCGGATGTTGCCGGGGTGCGGATCGGCGTGGAAGAAGCGGTAGACCGTGATCTGGCGGATATAGTTGTGCACGAGCTTGACGGCGATCTCGTTGAGGTCGTAGCCGTCGGCGCGCAGACCGGCGGCGTCGTCGATCTGGTGACCGCCGACATACTCCATGACGAGCACGTTCTTCGTGCACCACTTCGGGTATGTGGCCGGGCAGTCGGCGTAGGCCACGCCGTCGTTGAGACGCTTGAATTCGGCGATGTTGTCCGCCTCGATCGTGAAGTCGAGCTCCTCCTGCACGGTGCGCCAGATCTCGTCAAGTACGGCGTGAAAGTCCAGCGCGCTTGCAAGTGGCGTGTACTTGAGCAGCACGGCGGCGCGCTTGAGCAGGCGCACGTCGCGGCTCATGATCTCATACAGGTCGGGGCGCTGCACCTTCACGACGACGCGCTGACCGTCGGTCAGGGTCGCTGCGTGCACCTGCGCGATCGAGGCCGAGCCGAGCGGCCGGATGCCGATGTCGGAAAAGACCTCCTGCCACGGGCGGGCGTAGGCCTGCGTGAGGATGCGCTCCACCTCGGTCAGCGGCATGGGCGTCACGTCCGTGCGCAGCGTCTCGAGCGCGAGGCAGTATTCTTTGGGCAGAATGTCCGAACGCATGGACAGAATTTGTCCGAATTTGACAAACGTCGGCCCGAGGTCCACGAAAATATCGCGCACCTTCTCCGGCGTCAGCCCCTGAACGAGGTGATGCTTTTGCAGTATGGCGACGATCTCGGCGAAGCGCTTGGCCTCGTCGAGCTGCGCGGCAGGGCCGGCCATCAGTCTGCTTCCTTCTTGGCCAGCAGCTTTTGCAGCAGCGCCTCGCGCTCGTCGGCGCTCATGGCGTCCACGTCCACGGCGGGCTTTTCGTCCGCGTCCTTGGCGGCGGCCTGCTTGCAGGTGCGCTTGAGCTCCTCATTGAGCACGCGCCCCTTCTCCACGGTCACTTCGCCGCGTGCGACGCACTCGTCGAGCAGCTTGCCGAGCTTTTCGCAGCCGAGGTCGGCCGCGCCCACGGAGGCGACGATCAGCTTGCGCAGATAGCTTTCAATAGAATCCATAATCCATACACTCCTTATCTTATCTTGTGCACTTTGCGGTATCGTATGCCCGGTCCCGGGCGGGGATCAAGAGTTGGCGTCGGCTGCGGCGGCCGCGTCGAGCAGCGCCATGACCCGGCGGTAAAACATACGTGTGCGCACGACGCCGTTGTTCATCACGCCGCCGATCGCGGCCAGATGGTCCAGCTCCTCGACCGGCAGCACCTGCCACACGCCGCGCTGCGGCGTCTGACCGGGCGCGAAGTCCGTGTGCGGCGCGCCTTCAGGGTACCGGGCGGAGATCGTGTTGACCAGCCCGTCGTTCGGCAGCCAGCCGCGCGGCATACCCGCGCCATCGCGCCCCATTGCGGTCGAAAACGGCCAGAGCAGCGGCGTCATGGCCGTGTCGGGCTTCTGGTCGTGCGTGAGCAGGCGCGGCAGCGTCCGGCAGCAGGGGATGGAAAAATACCACGCGTCCGGCAGCGTGTCGATGCGCGCATTGAGCGCGCGTGCGCCCGCGCAGCGCAGGTCGTCAAAGGCGCTGTCGCCCGCCGGGAGCGGGTTTTGCGCCAGCATCCGCAGCGCGGCCGTGCTGAGCGGCTCGTCCGGGTCGCGGCGGATGCCGAACTGGTCGAGCCGGAAGTCATATACGTCCTTGAACGCTGAGATGCCGAGCGCACGCGCCGCGCCGAGAAACAGCGTCGAGAGCGCATTCGCAGCATCCGGCTGCACGTCGGGAAATGTCGAACCGTCGTGCGGTGCGGCGATGGCCACCAGCGCGTGCACCCAGCCGGTCTTGCCGCCGGTGAACAGCGGCGAGGGCGTCTCACCCGCGGCCTCGGCCGCCTGCACCTCCTCGGGGCAGCCGTGCGCGAGCAGCTGCATGAGCAGCCGCGCCGTCGCGCCGCCGAAGCTGTGCCCGACGAGATCGACGGGCTTGTCCGCGCCCCAGCCGGGCACGAGCGGCGCGGGATATGCCGTGCCGAAGCGTGCGTGACCGAAGCGCTGCGCGTGCGCGATGCCGTAGTCGGCCCTGCCGCCGGTGAGCGCGGCGTAGAGCTCGCACGCGCGGTCCCACGCGCTCGAGATGATGCCGACCGAGGCCGCGCGGCAGTCATAGCCGCAGCGGTTGAGATAGCCGAGCACGTCGCCCGCCGCGAGTCCCCAGTAGGGCACGGCGCGGTAGAGCGCGTCCTGCGCGCCCCAGCCCAGCAGTCCGTGCACGAACACGGTCGGGGGCGCGCCGCGTCCGCCGGGCGGTGCGCCCGGCAGCAGGCATTCGCCCGCCTCCAGCGCCTGCTGCAGCAGCTCCTGCGGTGTTTTCATGGCGCGCCTCCTTCCGGGAGAAAATCCTGTTCTTAATATAGCACACCGGCCGGAGAGCGTCAATGCTGCGCCCGGGAGAAACAAAACGCCGAAAACGGAGCAGCAGCACGGTATGAAATTATGCAAAGCGCTAAAAGTGAAGTTTTTTGCCAAATGCGCTTGACTTCAGCAGCTAAAAGCGCTAAAGTAGGCACATCTTCACTACAGGAGGCCGCAATCATGCGTCTGGTCCGATTTGCAAGCGCATATTCCTACTATTACTTTATCGAGGGTAATAGTCGTTTGTGCTGCGATCATACCAGAACCATCTGAGACTTCCCGGTCCGGTTTTGACAAGGCTGCACAGACGACTGTGTGGCTTTTTTCTTTGCCGGAACTTACATTCAGGAGGAGAAAACACATGAACATCAAGAAAATCACTGCTCTGCTCTGCGCCGTGGTCATGGTGCTGTCGCTGGCCGCCTGCGGCGGCAGCGGCGACAAGGCCGAGAATAAGCACTACACCGTCGGCATCTGCCAGCTTGTGCAGCACGACGCGCTCGACGCGGCCACCAAGGGCTTCCGCGATGCGATCACCGACGCGCTCGGCGCCGACAACGTCACCTTCGACGAGCAGAACGCCGCCGGTGACAGCGCCACCTGCGCCACCATCTGCAACGGCTTCGTGTCCAGCGGCGTGGATCTGATCCTTGCCAACGCGACCGGCGCGCTGCAGGCTGCGGCCGCCGCCACGAAGGACATCCCGATCCTCGGCACGGCCGTCACGGAGTACGGCGTTGCGCTCGGCATCGACAACTTCTCCGGCACGGTCGGCGGCAACATCTCCGGCACGTCCGATCTGGCCCCGCTCGATCAGCAGGCGGCCATGATCACGGAGCTGTTCCCGGACGCCAAGAACGTCGGCATCATCTACTGCTCCGGCGAGCCGAACTCCGTCTACCAGGCGGACGTCGTCAAGGCCGCGCTTGAAAAGGCCGGCTGCACCGTCACCATCTACACCTTCGCCGATACGAACGATGTCGTCTCCGTCACCGGCACGGCGAGCGACGCCAACGACGTCCTCTACGTCCCGACCGACAACACCGCCGCCTCCTGCGCCGAGGCCATCAAGGGCGCTGCCACGAAGCCCATCGTCGCCGGCGAGGAGGGCATCTGCAAGGGCTGCGGCGTTGCGACGCTGTCCATCGACTACTACGAGCTCGGCCGCACCACCGGCGAGATGGCCGTGAAGATCCTCAAGGGCGAGGCCGACATCTCCACCATGGCCATCGAGTACTACCCGAACCCGGTCAAGAAGTACAACCCCGAGATGGCCAGCCTCTACAACGTCACCATCCCGAGCGACTACGCGGCCATCGGCTGATTTTCAACACGATTCCCGGCTCCCTGCCGCAGTTTCTGCGGCAGGGATACTCCACACTATGAGGTAATGATATGAATTCACTGGTTCTTGCGTCCCTGAGCCTGCCGAATCTGGTTTCGCGTCTGCCCGGCGGCGTTGCCCAGGGCATCATCTGGGGCATCATGGCGCTGGGCGTGTACATCACGTTCCGCCTGCTCGACGTCGCCGATCTGACGGTCGACGGGTCGTTCACCACGGGCGGCGCCGTGACGGTCGTGCTCATCGTCGCGGGCTGGCCGGCGTGGGCTGCGCTGCTGGTCGCCGTGGCTGCGGGCCTGCTCGCGGGCCTTGTGACCGGCCTGCTGCACACGAAGCTCGGCATCCCGGCGATCCTCGCCGGCATCCTGACGCAGTTTGCGCTCTACTCGATCAACCTGCGCATTATGAGCATGAAGGCCAACACCCCCGTCAACCCGGATAAGTACGACCTGTTTCTGACGCTGCGCAGCGTGCCCGGCGCGATCTGGAAGGGACTGCTGCTCGCGGCAGTGCTCATCGCGCTGCTGTACTGGTACTTCGGCACCGAGCAGGGCAGCGCCATCCGCGCCACCGGCGCCAACCCCGCCATGAGCCGCGCGCAGGGCATCAACATCGACGCCATGAAGGTGCTCGGCCTGTCGCTCTCCAACGGCATGGTCGCGCTCTCCGGCGGCCTGATGGCGCAGTATCAGGGCTTTGCCGACATCAACATGGGCCGCGGCGCGATCGTCATCGGCCTCGCCGCCGTCATCATCGGCGAGGTGCTGTGCGACGCCTTCTTCCGCAAGGGCTGCAACTTCTCGGTGCGTCTGGGCTTTGTCGTGCTCGGCGGCATCGTGTATTACCTCGTCATGGTGCTCATCCTCTGGCTCAAGCTCGACCCGAACGATCTCAAGCTCTTCACGGCCGTGATCGTGGCGGCGTTTCTGGCCGTGCCATATCTCAAGGGGCAGGCCAAGAGCTCGTTCCACCGTCTGAAGAAGGGAGGCAAGTGATATGCTGACATTGGACCATATCTCCAAGACCTTCAACCCCGGCACGATCAACGAAAAGCGGGCGCTCGACGGGCTGTCGCTGCACCTGAAGCCGGGCGATTTCGTGACCGTCATCGGCGGCAACGGCGCCGGAAAATCCACCATGCTCAACGCCGTCGCGGGCGTCTGGCCGGTGGATGACGGGCGCATCATCCTCGACGGCGTGGACGTGACCGCCATGCCGGAGTTTCACCGCGCACAGTACATCGGCCGCGTGTTCCAGGACCCCATGATGGGCACGGCCGCAAATATGCAGATCGAGGAGAACCTCGCCCTCGCCGCGCGCCGCGGCAAAAAGCGCACCCTGCGCTGGGGCGTCACGAAGGCCGAGCGCGAGGAATATCACGAGCGGCTCAAGACCCTCGGCCTCGGGCTTGAGGATCGCATGACGGCGAAGGTCGGCCTGCTCTCCGGCGGCCAGCGTCAGGCGCTGACGCTGCTGATGGCCTCCCTGCAAAAGCCGAAGCTGCTGCTGCTCGACGAGCACACCGCGGCGCTCGACCCCGCAACGGCGGAAAAGGTGCTCGACCTCACCCGCCGCGTCGTGGCGGAAAGTCACATCACCTGCCTGATGGTCACGCACAACATGCATCAGGCGCTTGAACTTGGAAACCGTACCCTCATGATGGATTCGGGAAATATTGTGCTGGATGTTTCCGGGGAAGAACGGGAAAAGATGTCAGTGGATGATCTGTTAGAGCAGTTTGCAGTCCGTGCCGGAAAGGCATTGGATAATGACAGAATTCTGTTTTCCAAAGTGGAGGCATAATAGTGGTGTAGTAAGAATAGAAGCTATAAATAATTAGTATGTTTCAATTATATGAAAAAGCAATAAAACAAGGGAAAAGCCGTTGAAATCTAACGGCTTTTCCTTTATTATATAAAGTAATGCTAAAAAAATGTATATTTTCATAGGAGATTCGTGATTAAGAAAAACGATTACAGAGATGAAAAAGGCAGTGAGTATATACAAGGAGGAAAAACATGTATCCAATCGTTAGAAGAGAAAAACTGGCAGACAAGATCTATCTTATGGATGTCAAGGCTCCTCGTGTTGCGCAGTATTGCGAACCGGGACAGTTTGTTATTGTAAAAATTGATGAGGAGGGTGAACGTATTCCACTTACCATCTGTGATTACAACAGGGAAGAGGGAACGATCACGATCGTATTCCAGACCGTAGGAGCTTCCACAGAGCGTATGGTAAGCTTACAGGAAGGGGATGCTTTTGAAGATTTTGTTGGACCTCTGGGATGTCCATCTGATCTGATTCATGAAGATATTGAAGAATTAAAGAAAAAGAAAATTTTATTTGTTGCAGGTGGTGTTGGTACAGCTCCGGTTTATCCTCAGGTAAAATGGCTGCATGAGCACGGCGTTGACTGTGATGTTATCATGGGTTCCCGTAACAAAGATTTACTGATCTTAGAGGATGAGATGAAAAAAGTTGCCACAAACCTTTATGTGACAACGGATGATGGCTCGTACGGTTTCA
>ERZ773210.1423-NODE-1423-length-23689-cov-9.030084_pt1 | contig 23689 bp, 17 predicted proteins | sample MGYA00580528_ERZ773210 | MGnify/ENA primary metagenome ERZ773210 (study PRJEB29015, sample SAMEA2737769) | human gut metagenome | biome: human gut; feature: human-associated habitat; material: faeces | place: China | collected 2012 ...
GGAGCACCTCAAAAACACCATCATACACTAAATCAGTAAGTTGGCAGCATCACCGCTGGCGCTTATTTGTTTCTATTCTCTGAAATATGAAACAATCACTGCCAGAAACTAATGCTGAATATAAGTTTTGGATCAACCCACCAGAATTAATAGGTTTTCAGACTTTTCCCCTTTTTCCGGGCAAAATTCTTAAATTTGAAATGACATAAACTGCAAACTTATGTAATCTTAGCCACATAAAAGCACTTTCATGAATAATAAAAAACGATTTAGTTGTTTACTGAATAGTTTTTTTATGGCAGCGCCCTAAAGCAAATCGCACACATTTTAACCGGAAATGTGTCCATTTCCGTGCGGTAGCCTACCCTTTTTTTGGATTTTCTTACTTAACACCTGCGTTTTTGTTGCTCCTGCACCTGCAAGATTTCTCAACTGCTTCGCTATTAAAATCAGTTGAATACCATCAAAGTTTTATTTCACATTCCAGTTATTGCATTGTTGGAAAATATTGATCTATGAAGAACGCAACTCGCCTTCTGGTGATTTCGCTCGCCCTCATGTTGAGCGGCTGTGCATATTCCCCGAAGCAGGTTGAAGCATCCCGACCGCTTGTGAATCAGACTGCTTCTACCGACCTCCAGGCTATGGCAGCCAATCTGCAACAACCTCTGAACACCCTGCCGCAGGGCGCCGCGCTCAGCGCCAATGGCAATACCTATATTCTGGGCCAGCGTTATGTCTCCGCCCTGGGGCTGGAATGCATAGAACTGCTGCGTAATCGCAACTACAACCAGTCGCAGCACGGTGTGACCTGTAAGAACGGTGACACCTGGTATCTGGTACCGCAGCTGGAACAGGCTTCCGCCAGTAACCTGCTTGCCGTGCAATAATTTTGAAGAGAAATATTGTGAAGATAACGAATTTTCGGCAATTGAGTGCCGTCCTGTTACTGGCCTGCGTCTCCTGCGTCTCCTGCGCCTCTTTCGCCGCCCCCACCCAGCAAGAAGCCCAGGCATTTGGGATGAACACCCCGGCAGACAACGGCGATGGCCGACTGCAGCTTGGCGGCGAGCAAGCGATGAGCGGCCAGGCAAACACCTCCTCCACCACCGGGACTTTCGCACAGCAAAACCGCCAGGGCATGTTATTGCCGGGCGAGTCTGATGTGCGTAAATTACTGCCGCAGTCCGAGTCCGGCCTCCCCCCTCCATACGGTGCCAACCTGTTTGCCGGTGGTTATGAAACCGAGCGCAGCGACGGCTTAAACGATAATTACCTGATCGCCCCCGGCGATAAGCTGAATATCTGGATCTGGGGCGCAGTCAATTTTTCCAACGTCGTGACCGTCGATAATCAGGGCAATATTTTTATTCCCGATGTCGGGCCGATTAATGTCAAGAATGTGGCGGCCAGTAAGGTTAATAACCTGGTTACCAGCCATATCAGCGAAGTTTTCACCAATAACGTTAATGTTTACGTTAATTTACTTACCGCGACGCCGGTCAGTGTATATGTCACCGGACCCGTCATTCGTCCGGGACAATATGCCGGACAATCTTCCGACAGCGTTTTATATTTCCTGAAACGCGCTGGCGGCATCGACTCCGACCGTGGAAGCTATCGTCATATTAAAGTATTGCGCCAGAACCGCGTGATCCAGCAGATCGACCTGTATGAGTTTATGCAGCAGGGCAAAATGCCGAAGCTGTCCCTCAAAGATCAGGATGTGATTCTGGTTGAACCCCAGGGGCCGATGATCAACGTGGCGGGTAAAGTGCGTAACCCGTTCCGCTTCGAGCTGAAGAACAGCACCGCGCTCGGCTCAGAGCTGATCGACTACGCCCTGCCCCTCGCCAAGGTGAGCCACGTGGGCGTGATTGGCGATCGCGCCAGTGGCCCGTTCTCGGTCTATATGCCCTATAAAGATTTCGACCGCATTCAGCTGAGCGACGGCGATAAAGTGCTGTTCAACGACGACATGCATGCGCAGGTGTACGATGTGCAGGTGATGGGCAGCTATCGCGGGCCATCCTACTTCACCGTGCGTAAAGAGACCCGTCTGCACGATCTGCTGAACCACATCCCGATTGACCCGAACATGGCAGATTACGGCTCGATCTATATCATGCGTAAGAGCGTGGCCGCGCGGCAGAAAGAGATGCTGGAAGACTCCCTCAACCGCCTGGAGCGCAGCGTCTTTACCGCGCCTGCCAGCTCTGACGGCGAGGCCTCCATTCGCACCAAAGAGGCCGAACTGGTGATGCGCTTTGTGGAAAAAGCCCGCAAGATCCAGCCGCTGGGTAAAGTGGTGGTGTCGGATAAAGGCGTGATCGCCAACATCCTGCTGGAACAGGGCGACCAGATTGTGATCCCGAACAAAACCGACCTGATTCAGGTGGGTGGCGAAGTGATGATGCCGCAGGCGGTGGTCTACAACAAAAACGCCAGTCTGGAAGACTACGTAGCCTGGGCGGGCGGCTATACCGACCGTGCGAACGACAAGCGCATTGCCGTGGTGCATGCCAACGGGCTGATGGAGTTTAAAGACGGTGGTGATGTGATGCCGGGCGACCAGATTTTGGTCATGCCGAAAGTGGACAGCAAAATGATGCAGTCCATCAAAGACATTACCCAGGTCATCTATCAGGTTGCCGTGGCGGCCAACGTGGTCCTGAATTAACCCTCAAAACGGGCTTGCTGAAAAGCTGGCCCGTTCTGTTATATCGGCCTTCTCATGCTTAAACCTGTTCTCAATCAAACGCCCCGCAGCTCGTTCCAGGTGCTGCGCGATGTAACGTTTGGCCTGCTTATCCGTGAACTGAAAACACGATTTGGGAGTTACCGACTGGGGTATGCCTGGGCGCTGCTGGATCCGTTGTTGATGATTAGCCTGTTTAGCGCCATTTTTGGGATGCGTAGCCAGAGCGGTTTCGGTGGCGTGCCTGTACAGGTATTCATAACTGCAGGCTATTTGCCATTCATGTTTTTTAATAAAGTGGTTAGCCAGTTAAAATCAGCAGTTAACGCCAATATGGGATTGTTCTGCTATCGGCAAGTTACACCTTTTGCAACCTTCGTCGCCCGTTTTATTCTCGAATCCATCATAGGACTGGTGGTCGGTGTCATATTAGTATTGGGGTTAATGTGGTTTGGTTTTGATGCTATACCTAACGATCCGTTAGAAGTTGTGCTTATCTACTCTTTATTAATGATCTTTTCATTCTCGTTAGGCATCGTTTTTTGTGTGCTGGGAAGTTTATTCAAAGAAGCAGATAAATTCCTTAGCCTAATGATGATGCCATTGATGTTTATCTCTTGCGTCATGTATCCCCTGGCAACGGTACCATCGCAGTTTCAACATTGGTTCTTATGGAACCCACTGGTACATGCTATTGAGTTGATTCGCTCAGGATGGATTGCGGGCTATACCAGCCCGAATGTCAGTTGGGTGTATTTGTCTAGTGTCACATTGGTGCTGCTGACATTCGCGATGAGTTGTTATCGTCTGAGCCATCGTCGTCTTATTGCCAGCTAAAGCGAATAAAAATGATCCTTTTAGACAACGTTTCTAAGTATTACCCCACCAAGTTCGGTCGTAATTATGTGCTAAGAGATGTGAACATTACTCTTCCGCGTGATCGCAATATTGGTATCTTGGGTGCCAACGGCGCGGGTAAATCGACTCTGTTACGCCTGTTAGGTGGAATGGATACTCCCAGTAAAGGGAAAGTTACTCGCCACTGTCGCGTTTCATGGCCCCTTGCTCTTGGTGGTGGATTTCAGGGAAGCATGACAGGACGGGAAAATACACGTTTTGTCTGTCGAATTCATGGGGTTCGCGATACCCGAGCGACTGAGGAATGGGTGAAAGAATTCTCAGAAATCGGCCAGCATTTCGAATTACCTATTAAAGCCTACTCCAGCGGGATGAAATCAAAATTCTCTTTTGCTGTCAGTATGGCATTTGATTTTGATATCTATCTGACCGATGAAATTATGTCAGTAGGTGATGCCCGCTTTAAACAGAAATGTATTGATACTTTTAATCTTAAGCGCGAGACCGCTAGCCTGATTATGGTTTCGCACGACATGAAGAACTTACGTCAACAGTGCGATATGGGAATTTTGCTGCGTAACAGCACGCTTGAGATATTTGACAATATCGATGACGCCATCCGTATTTATCAGAACTTATAACAAGCCAAAAAATCATGACTCAGCCAATCCGCCTTAACAAATCTTCTGGTTTGATGCGCAAGCTGCACAAATTAAAAACCAAACCAAAACATTTTATTATAGATTCCAGCGGTTACAAACTTGCCCACCGCTCATGGAAAAAAAGTCTCAAACTCGGCAGTTTTCAGTGGGTAGTGGCTTGCTTTGCTATCGCTGTTATCTATTTCGGATTCATTGCCTCAGATCGCTATGTGAGTCGGGCAGAGTTAGTGGTCAAGCAAGCAGACCAGATTAAAATGCTGCCCGATGCTCTTTCCATGCTGGGACTAGGTGGAAATAATCATCAGGATGTGCTGCTCATTCAAGACTATCTCAAGTCTGCTGATTTGCTTAACAAGCTGGATAAAGAACTGGGGCTGAAAGCCCATTACCAGAGCCATAAAGTAGATTACTTCTCTCGCCTGCCTGACAGTGTCAGTCGCGAGGAATTTCTAAAGTATTATCGGGAACACCTCACATTACGCATGGATGACATCTCCGGTGTGCTGACGATTGAATTGCAGGCGTTTGATCCTGCCTATGGTCAGAAAGTGGTAGGAGTGATGTTGAAAGAGTCTGAAGGCTTTATTAATAAACTGGGACACCAGGTCGCGCTCGAACAACTGGCCTTTGTCGAAAAAGAAGTTGATCACGCCTACCAGCGATTACAGGCCGAAAAAGCCAAAGTGCTGGAGTTTCAAAATACCCATCACCTTATTAGTCCAGAATCGACCAGCACGGCTCGTATGGGTGTCGTAAGCCAGATTGAAGGGCAGCTGGCCCAGCAACAGGCACAATTAAAACAACTGCAAAGCTACATGAAAGCTACCGCACCTGCTGTTGTTTCTGTTCAAGCCCGAGTTGATGCTTTGACCGAGCAACTGGCGCAGGAACAATCCAGACTTACCGGCGCGGATAAAAATTCGATGAACGAAGTGACCGCCAGCTATATGGATGTACAAACTCAGGCCACACTCGCGGCAGACCTTTACAAAACTGGCCTGATCAGCCTGGAACAAGCCAGAATTGAGGCGTATCGCAAACTTAAGCATCTGCTAATTATTAGTCAGCCGACACTTGCAGAAGATGCTGAGTATCCACGACGTTTATATAATCTTGCTACCGTGGGCGTTTTACTATGTCTTATATACGGGTTAATCGTAATGGGCTTAGCTACTTTAAGAGAACATCAGGATTAACAAGACAGTTAGTCAAAAATTTTAGATTAGGTATATTTCAATATTTAATTTCTTACGTGCAATGATAATAAATAAATTGAATTATAGAATCAATCCGATGAAATTTATTTTCTATTGCATTTAATGAAATCAACCAAATCTCGTTTCTCATCAGCATTTGCAATTTAGTTTAAGGAAAAATGGAATGACATCCTAAAGCTCACCTCTTAAATAAACACAGCGAATTATGTGTTTTGTTTGTTTATTTATCATCTCTTAAAAGTTTATTCTACACACAATAATGTCTAATGATTCATCTAACGGCATTACTATTTTTAGCATTGAGGCAAAATATGATAACCGTTGATTTCTTTAAAAAATTGAAATATAAAAAGAACAAAAAAAACAAATCAGTATTAAGCCCCACCGAAATAATAAATCTGACAACAGTAAAAGAAAATCATTTAGTAAATCTTTCTTATGAACAACTGTATGCCCTCATTAAACAATCAGGGTTATTTGACACTGAGTTTTACGAAAGGAAATATAAAGATGTCTCTCAGAGGAAATTAGATCCAATTCGTCATTATATTCGCCATGGGTATAAGGAAGGCCGTTGGCCAAATGAATTTTTTGACCCGATTTTTTATAAAAAAGTCTATAATATCGAAGATGGTATAATTCCACTAATCCATTATATTCAAACGCCTCAAGCAATACTAAACCGTACCTCAGAGACCTTTGATGGCTCGTATTATTATTTTTTACATGATGATGTAAGGAAGGCAGGCATTAATCCTTTATATCATTATTTAAAATATGGTAAGAATGAAAAAAGAGCTATAGAAAAAAAAGTTAAAGAAACCACAAAAAATTCTTTAATTAATATTCCTTCAAAACTATCAAAGTTAAACATCACTATTATAGTACCGGTTTATAATGCAATAAATGAAGTGATGGATTGTCTAGATAGTGTTATTCAAAATACCCAACTAGGTAAAAACATCAAGCTTTTAGTAATTAATGATGCTAGTCCGGATAAAACCGTACAGAAAACGCTTGATATATACAAAAGCATACACGGTGTAAAAATAATACATAACAAGAATAATATTGGATATACCAACAATGTTAATTATGGAATTTCATTATGCGGAAACGATGATATTGTGCTCCTTAATAGCGATACGGTTGTATCCAGAAATTGGTTAAGACAATTATCAATTGCTGCATATCAGAATGATGATATAGGAACTGTAACGGCCGTATCTAACGGAGCAGGTGCATTTTCCGTTCCAAAATCTGGTTGGAATGATTTGCCAGAGCATCTTTCAATTAAACAAATTGCTCGCATAGTATCATCGTCTGTAGATTCAACATTTGTAACAACACCAACAGGAAATGGTTTCTGTATTTTTATTAAGCGAGCTTTGATTGATGATATAGGAGTATTTGATAAACAAAAATTCCCTCGTGGTTATGGTGAGGAAAATGATTTCTGCATGAGAGCAGTATCTAATGGATGGGTAAATATTGTTGATCTCAAGACCTATATTTACCACAAACGCTCAGCCTCATTTAAAGGAGAAAAACAAAATCTTATTGAACAAGGTATCTCGCAAGTAAAAAATGATCATCCTTATTACTCTGGGGCAATAAAAGCTATAGGTAAATCTTCGGCATTCACAAAAGCACGCAATATCATTGAAAATAGATTAAATAGAACATCTCAAAATGAAGATATTGTTAAGCCAAAGATTTTATTTGTGATATCAACCCGAACTGGTGGTACACCTAAAACAAACTATGATTTAATGCGCTCATTGAGAGACATTTATGATTGCTATGTGCTTGCATCTAATTCAAAATTAATTGAGATTATGCGAGCAGATGAAAAAGATTATAAAGTAATTGAAAAATACCACCTTAGCGAACCAGTTACTTTTTCGACCCACCGCTCTTTTGAATATGAACAAATTGTCCGAAGTATTATTTATAAATACAGCATCGATCTTTTACATATTAGGCATATTGCATGGCACAGTCTTAAACTGCCACAGATAGCAAAAGAGATGAACGTACCAGTAATAAATTCATTTCACGATTTTTATGCCATTTGCCCATCTGTAAACCTCGTGAATGAACATGGGGAACTCTTTATTGATGGTTTAGATCATGGAATCAACAATCCCTTGTGGAAAGATGAAACTGTAAGTCCTATGACACCATCTATGCTGCAGGCTTGGAAAGAGAGAATGTCAGATGCATTATTGCATTGTGACCATTTTATTACTACGTGTGATAGTGCAAAAGAAATCATTCTCAAAAATTTGCCAAATATAAAAAACTCTTCTTTTACAGTTATACCTCATGGTCGTGACTTTAGTACGTTTCTTGCCCCTAAAGATAAGTATCCTCAAAATAGTATTAACGTCCTCATTCCTGGAAATATAACACTCACGAAAGGAAAACATTTAATCCAAAAAATAAAAGAACTTGATAAAAACGATCAAATTAATTTTCATGTGCTGGGGACATGTGATAAGGATTTAATGGACATTGTTACTTATCATGGTAAATATAATAGAAATGACTTTGGGGATAAAGTTAAATTAATTAATCCCGATATTTCTGCTGTTTTTTCAATATGGCCTGAAACCTATTGCCATACACTAACCGAAAGTTGGGCATCAGGTTTACCTGTAATTGGACTTTCTTACGGTGCCGTTGAAAAACGGATTAAACAACATGGTGCTGGTTGGTTAGTGCAAAATGATGCTGAAAAGTGCTACAAGAGACTGATATCATTATGTAACAACCCTAAAGAAATCAAAGAAAAAAATGACCTGGTAACGAAATGGCAATCTGGTTACGGCTCAAATAATACCGTTAGCAGAATGACGGAAAAATATATTTTAATCTACCAAAATGCATTGAAGGTAAATTTACCCAAGAAACGAACGCTTGGTATTGTTATGAAGGGATACTTCCCTAATGTTCCTCCAACAGCGTACGTACGTCTGATAGATTGGAAACATGATTTTGCAGCTCAAACAAACTTGAATGTAGAGTTTATCTCTTGGCAGGATTTATTAACAGATACAGTTAATCACTTAAATCATGTAATAATACAAAGAGATGCAATACCAAGTGAAGCTGTAAACTGGTGTCTTGAGTCTTTAAAAAATAATAACATCAACTATGATTATGAAATAGATGATGATTTATTAAACGTACCAGAATCTATTGACATCGATGAAACTTATAAAAAATACAAGCCTTATTTTAAAAAGCTTTTACAAAATGCTAAATGTGTGCATGTAACTAATAAATATTTAGCCGAAGTTGTATCCAAATACAATACTAATGTTATTATAAGACCAAACAAAATATTCCCCCACAGATGGAATATTCAAGTACCAACTGATGAAAGAATTGATCTAAATAATAACAAACACAAGAAAATTATTTATTTTGGCTCAAGAACACATCAGGTGGATTTGGACTTTATTGTGTCAGTAGTTAACATGGTAAATATTAAAGAAAAATTGGTGCATTTATATGTTGTCGGTTGTGGAGAATTTTCAGAAAACGAAAATATAACACGACTCACACCGCCAAGTTCTCGATATGATATTTTTGTAAACTGGATGCTTAAACTTAAACATAACTTTGATCTTGGCGTTGCACCTTTGATTGACCAAGAGTTTGCAGAAAAGAAAAGCCCATTAAAAGTTTTGGAATTAACAGCATTAGGCATACCTGTTGTATGTAGTAACATTACTCCTTACTCAGATGTGGAATCTATTGATGACTCTAAGTTATTTAAGGTCGATAATGATATTACTTGTTGGACTTCATGTATAAACAAGATCATACAATAGTATTATAGATGTCTGGTATTATAGATTAAAAATTCACTTCACCTCTGTTTATTAGAGCATAATCTGCAGACTCTAAGAGGTGAAGAAATTTGACTTAAACAAGACCTAACCTAAATATATAATTTTTTCTTTACAACCATTCAGAATGAATGCAAAGTGGGGCAGAGTAGTTTTTTATCAAACTTCCACTCATTGAGAACGATTTAAGTGTATAATCATTATAAAAAGATTTATGAGACCTTAAACTTATTTCCATAAATTGATACTGATAGGACTCCATAAGAACCTCTGACAGGATTTGCAACGTTGAAGTACATTTTACTTTATTAATGTATCTATAAACATAGTATTCATTGAGTCGTACATTTTCCTATTTAATTTCACATGTATTTCTACGTTATTTATTACCATTTTAAAAGGTTGTTTAATGATTAAAAGCATCGACTCCCAAGCCGGCATTGAAATGGTTCTTGCTGAAGAGATAGAGTGCAATCTGATCACTTTGCACAATAATAGTTTTACAAATAAAAAGCCAACAATATACAATGAGCATCTTATTCCTGAAAGAATACGAAGGGCGATGTCAACTGCATGGGACTCTACTGAGATATTAGGCAGAGACATTAGGATTATTGAGCTTCACAATGTTATTGTAGGAGAACAAGGTCTTGTTATAGATTCAAATTTCAGAGTAATCAAAGAGACTATAACGCAACACTCACCTACTGAAATTGAGGGATTTGTAAAAAGAGCAAAAGAAGCATCTGATATTGAGTATGTTAGAGGTAAGTTCTTAAATTTGAGAAAGAGAGGAGAACAAAACTACGGCCACTGGCTTATTGAGTGCCTTCCAAAAATTAATTATCTTAAAAAGCTTGAAGATGGTTTTGGGGTACTTGTCCCAAATGTCAGTAGCCAAATGAATCTCGTGATTGATACCTCTTTAAGATCATCTGGTGCCTCTCAGGACCTAATGATATTGAAAATGGGGAAAAATGAGATAAAACGTTTCGAGTCCCTCGTAATTATTGACGGTTTAACTCATCACGGAACCTATATGGCTCCGCAAGCAGTTGATTTTAATAATAAATTACGAGATAGTGTTAATGGCGCTGGCTTAAAAAAAGTCCTTTTATTAAGAGATTCCAATAATAGACGTATCAGCAATATTGAGCATTTGACCTCAACTCTGAGAGAGTTCGGCTTTACAGCTGTTAACCCAGGAAAGCTTACCTTTAGTGAACAGATTTCAGTAATCAAAGACGCTGATTCGGTAATTGGGGTGATGGGCGCAGAAATGACAAACATAGTCTATGCTAATAATTGTGCTAATATTCTTAATATTGCGCCAGCATCTATGCCAGACACATTTTTCCACTTTCTTTCGGTACATAAAAACCACTCCTATAATGAATTTCGTTGTGAAACCCAGAGCCCTGATCAGGATAGAAATGGTTCAATGCAAGTTGATGTGGAAATGATTTGTGACATTGTCCGGGATTTAGCTTTTTAATATTTACAAGATGCTTTTTATGCTGGGTTATAGGTTATATTAATCAATGTCGTTTCAGGAAATATTAATACCGATAATTTATTTTCTATAACCCTCATTATTCACATTATAACTTTTGACACATCTACCTCTATTTAAATATATTAATTGGATGCTTGGCTTATAACTTTTATTACTATTATTGATTGCAAAACTCTTAATCAATTAACAAATGTGAGTGGTTTTTAAATACATGAAATTTTGATGGCATTATTTTCCAATTAAATGCCTTAGGCTTTTATGTTGTATGGATAAGCATATTTGGCATCAGCCAATATTTTACACCCTAATTATTCTTTAAAAACTTTCATAAATACACCCTTATAAATGAATCGCTACTTTGCTGGATAAACTACTAACAATCTAAATATTCCCATCATAGTAACTATATTGACAGCGATATCTGAATGAGTAATTCTATGCAAATAACTATAACTGGAACGGGTTATGTCGGCCTTTCAAATGCCGTATTACTATCTCAACATCATCAAGTGATTGCTCTTGATGTGGTTCCTGAAAAAATCGAACAAATTAACCAACGCCAATCCCCCATCGCAGATCAAGAGCTTGAAGACTACTTAGCCAACAAGCCTCTTAATCTTCGGGCTACGCTGGATAAAGTCGAAGCCTACCAGGATGCCGAGTTTGTCATTATCGCCACGCCGACCGATTACGATCCAAAGACTAACTACTTTAATACCAGCACCGTCGAAGCCGTTATTCGCGATGTGATGAGTATTAACCCGCAGGCAGTTATGGTCATCAAGTCCACCATTCCGGTGGGCTTTACCGAGCGCATGCGTCAGGAATTTGGTACGGATAATCTGATTTTCTCTCCCGAGTTCCTGCGTGAAGGCCGTGCGCTGTATGACAATCTTCATCCGTCACGTATCGTAGTGGGTGAGTGCAGCGAGCGGGCGCAGCGTTTTGCCGATCTGCTGAAAGAAGGTGCCATTAAACAGGATGTACAGGTGCTGTTAACCGGCAGTACCGAAGCCGAAGCCATAAAGCTGTTTGCTAATACTTATCTCGCTATGCGTGTTGCGTATTTCAACGAGTTGGACACCTACGCTCAGTCTCATGGGTTGGACAGCCGTCAGATTATCGAAGGTATCGGTCTGGATCCGCGTATTGGTACGCACTACAACAACCCTTCGTTTGGCTATGGCGGATACTGCCTGCCGAAAGATACCAAACAGCTGCTGGCGAACTATCAGGAAGTGCCGAACAACCTGATTCGCGCAATTGTCGATGCTAATACGACCCGTAAGGATTTTATTGCCGACAACGTGATCGCCCGTAAGCCTAAGGTTGTTGGGATCCACCGTCTGGTTATGAAAGCGGGTTCCGATAACTTCCGCTCCTCTGCCATTCAGGGCATTATGAAGCGGATAAAAGCCAAAGGGATCGAGGTCGTCGTCTTTGAGCCAACCATCAAAGAAAACACGTTCTTTAATTCCCGGGTTATTCGCGACCCTGAAGAATTTAAATCCATCAGCGATGTGATTCTCTGTAACCGAATGGCTCGTGAACTGACGGATGTGGCCGATAAGGTTTATACCCGCGATCTTTTTGGCTCAGATTGAAATGCACAAGTATAGAGGGGTTATTCCCCTCTTTATTCACAATGGACACGGGTAATATTGTCTCCCGTTATTTGACAGAGAATGCATTTTGAAATTATTTGTTGCCGCAATTATTAAAAACGAAATGGATGCCCTGCTTGAGTGGATTGCATACCACAGGGTCGTAGGGGTAAGCGGATTTATTATTGCGGATAATGGCAGTAATGATGGTTCGCGTGCTTTTCTCGATGGGCTGGAAAGACTGGGCATCGTAACCGTGCTGGATTTTCCGGATGTCGTAGGGCAAAAGCCGCAGTTACCTGCTTACGAACGTATTTTACGCAGTTGCAGCGAAGACATCGACTTGCTGGCCTTTATTGATGCCGACGAATTCCTGGTGCCACTCGATCCTGAACAAAGCATTGCCACCAGCCTGGACAAATGGTTTAGCGATCCCTCCGTCAGTGCTGTCGCCCTGAACTGGTCGAACTTTGGCTCAAACGGGGAACTGTTTGCCGAAGAGGGTTTAGTGACCGAACGCTTCACCCAGCGTGCCCCTCAGCAATTTAATGCCAATAAGAATTTTAAGAGCATCGTCAGGCCTAACAGCGCGATTCACTTTAACAATCCCCACCACGTCGAACTGCGCTATGGCCGCTATATCGATACGCTGGGCAACGATCTGGTTTCCCACCCAAAACACGGCAACGGCGTTAGTGAAGAAGTGGTCTGGAACGGCGTGCGGGTTAACCACTATGTGGTCAAATCCCTGGAAGAGTTTCTGCTTGGCAAGCACCTGCGCGGCAGTGCCGCCACGGCAAATCGCGTAAAACACAAAGCCTATTTCAAAGCGCACGATCGCAATGACGAAACCTGCCTGCTGGCGGCCGCGCTGGCCCCTAAAGTCAAAGCAGAAATGGCAGCGTTGCAGGCGCAGCTGGATGCCTTGCCAGAAGAAGAGAGTCCCCAGAAGAGCGACTCCTGGCTGGCGACCCGCGTTAAAAAGTTAATCGGCTAAAAGACATTTTCCCCTTATTCGACAGGAGTCAGAAGTGGCGTTCCCCACTTCCGGGTAGTGAATCCTCTAATGCATAGCGATTATCACTGGCACCCTCTGGCGCTGCCAGACACCTCTTTATCCCGTGCGGGCTGGTTCTTACTCCAGGGCACCCTGTGTGCCCGCCAGCCGCGGGGTGAAACCCGCCTGCGCTGGCAGTGCAGCGAAGGGATCTGGCATGAACAGGTTCTCCCCATTACCCGTCGCGGCACCCTGCAGGAGCTGGTCTGGCTGCCGGTGGGTGCCTGCCAGGTGGGGCTGCTTGCCAGCAGCGAAGGGGCAGAGTGTGAGCTGAATATTACCCGCTTTGCGCAGGTGTCTGCGGGCAAGAGCCTCTGGCGTCGTTTACGCCGGGTGTGGCCTTTTTATCAGCGTCTGAATGCGCAAAAGCGCAAGCGTCTGGGGCTGTCGTGGCACCTGTGGTTTACCGATTTACAGCAGGCTTACACGCTGGTGGGCAAAATCCGCGACGACAGGCCGCTGCACGCCTATGAACACTGGCTGGCGAATTTCGATATCGTGCAGCCCGGTGAACGCCGTCTGATCGATCGCCTGCTGGCCCGCTGGGGCAACCTGCCCCGCGTCTGCCTGCATCTGGTAAACGGCGGCGATGAGGCATCACGCCAGCGCACGCTGGCCAGTATCGCGGCGCTCTGTTATCCGACAACCCATATCACCGTGCTGGAACAGCCCCCTGCCGCAGGCAGGCCTGCGGGTGAATGGCAATGGGCCATTCCTGTGGGCGCTGAACTCGCCCCGGCTGCGTTAGTGTGGCTGGCACACCAGTTGCGCCAGACCCCGGAAGCAAAATGGATCTATGGCGATCACGATCTGCTGGATGAGAAAGGCAAGCGCCACTCGCCAGCCTTCAAGCCAGACTGGAACGAAACGCTGCTGCACAGTCAGAACTATATCGGCTGGTGTGGCCTCTGGCGGGAACAGGACTCTGCCGCCATCCCGCAGGATGGGGCCGACAGCTATCGCGGATGGTTGCAGCTGGCCCACCAGCTCGCCCCGAAGGATATCGCGCATATCCCTGCTCTGCTGATGCACGTCCCGGACACGCTCCCGCAGCAGGACGGGTATGAAACGCTGGCCAGCCTGCTGCAGGACCTGCCCGTCGGGGTGACGCTGGAGTCAGCTCCGCACGGCATCTGCCGCTGGCGCTGGCCACTCCCGGCAGAGCTGCCGCGGGTATCGGTGATTATTCCCACCCGCAATGGCCTGGCGCATCTCAGGCCATGCATTGAAAGCCTGGTGCAGCACACCCGTTATCCGAATATCGAAATCATGGTGATGGATAACCAGAGCGACGACCCTGAAACCCTGGCTTATTTTGAACATATCACCCAGGCGTACGGGGTCCGGGTTATCGCCTGGGACCATCCGTTTAACTACTCCGCTATTAACAATGCCGGAGTGCGCGAAGCCACAGGCGAGCTGATCTGCCTGCTCAACAACGACACCGAGGTGATCAACCCCCTGTGGCTGGATGAGATGGTCTCTCACCTGCTGCGTCCGGGCGTCGGGATAGTCGGGGCAAGGCTCTTTTACGGCGATGGCCGGGTGCAGCATGCGGGCGACGCTGTCGGGCCGGGCGGCTGTGCCGATCACTTTCACAGTGGGCTGGCCGCCGATGAACCTGGCTATCAGCGCAGGGCGGTGAGCGCCCAGGAGCTGTCGGCGGTGACGGCGGCCTGTCTGCTCACCCCTCGCCAGCTCTTTTTGTCCCTGAACGGCTTAGATGAAGTGAATCTGCCGGTGGCCTTCAACGACGTGGATTACTGTCTGCGGGTCGGCGAGGCTGGCTGGCGGATCGTCTGGACCCCCTTTGCCGAGCTGTACCATCATGAGTCGGTCTCCCGCGGCAAAGATGTCACGCCAGAACAGCTGGCGCGCTCCCAGGGTGAGCTGCGCTACATGAAAAAACGCTGGGCGCAGCGGCTCCAGCACGATCCCGCATACAATCCCAACCTGAGCTATGACCGACCCGATTTCTCGTTAAGTCATGCTCCTAATGTGGTGTTGCCATGGACGAATTAATCAGAAAGGCACTCTTTAAACCCTACCTGAAGTTGAATAAGCAAAGCAGCGAGACGCAGCCGGAGAGCTGGCCCGAGTGCCGCTCACTGTTGATTTTGCATGAGGGGAATTCACCGACGCTGGCCTATTTTGAAGCGGCAATCAGAAGTCGTTTTCCCGACGCCGTCTGTCGGCTGGTGGATACGTTGACCACGCCGTCTATCGAAGTGGATAAAGGGACCGCCATCGTGGTCATTCGCTTTATCTCCACAGAGTGGCAGCGGGAGATAGCGCGCAATATCGACGACCTTTCCCAGGTGGTCTATTTCATGGATGACGATCTGTTCGATCCGTCAGCCTTAACGGCGTTGCCCAAAGCCTACCGGACCAAAATCATCCGGCGCTCTGCGGCGCAGCACCGCTGGATCACCACCCACTGCGACACTATCTGGGTCTCGACGCCGTATCTGGCCAACAAATATGCGCACCTGAATCCCGATGTGGTGCCTGCCCAGCCCACGCCGCAGCTGCTGGCCGTCACCCGGCCGGTTAAAATTGCTTATCACGGCTCCAGCTCGCATCAGGCAGAAAAATACTGGCTGCGGGAAGTGGTCGAAGGCGTGCTGAGCCAGTGCCCACAGGCCAGCTTCGAAATTTTTGGCGAGCATGAAATCTATAAGCTTTACCGTGACTTACCGCGTGTGACGGTTTTACACCCGATGAGCTGGCAGAACTATCTGGATTACACTCAGCATCACCGGGTTGATATCGGTCTGGCCCCGTTACTGGAGTCGGAATTTAATATGGCGCGCGGGCCAGTAAAATTTTATGATTTCGTGCGCATGGGCGCGGTAGGGGTTTACAGTAATTGCGCCCCGTACAGCGACTTTATCGAGCAAAATATCAACGGCGTGCTGCTGAACAACGATCCGCAAAAGTGGATCGATACTTTATCGCTGCTGGTAAATTCCGGGCAAAAGCGTCAGGCGCTGGCGAATAATGCGAAGGAATATACGTATTCGTTAATGCATTAACACAGGACAGAGCAGAGACTGCCTTCTGGTGACCATTTCATCCAATAGAAAAAGTAAAAAACGCTTATGAAAATTCTTGTAACCGGTGGAGCCGGTTTTATCGGTTCTGCTGTTGTTCGCCATATCATCCGTGACACTCAGGATGCGGTGATCAACCTTGATAAGCTTACCTATGCAGGCAACCTCGAATCCCTGGCCGACGTAGCCGCAAGCGACCGCTACGCCTTTGAGCAGGTAGATATCTGTAACCGTGCGGAGCTGGACCGGGTCTTTGCCACCCACCAGCCGGATGCGGTGATGCATCTGGCCGCTGAAAGCCACGTGGATCGCTCCATTACCGGCCCGGCCGATTTTATCGAAACCAATATCGTCGGCACCTATACGCTGCTCGAAGCGGCCCGCGCCTACTGGAGCGAGCTGGATGAAGTCCGCAAGCAGGCGTTCCGTTTCCATCACATCTCCACCGACGAAGTGTATGGCGATCTGCCGCACCCGGATGAAGTGAGCGCAGGTACAGCGTTACCGCTGTTTACCGAAACCACCCCGTACGCGCCAAGCAGCCCGTACTCCGCGTCAAAAGCCTCCAGCGATCACCTGGTGCGCGCATGGCGTCGTACCTATGGCCTGCCGACCATCGTCACCAACTGCTCTAACAACTACGGCCCGTATCACTTCCCTGAGAAGCTGATCCCGCTGGTGATCCTCAATGCGCTGGATGGCAAAGCGCTGCCGATCTACGGCAAAGGCGATCAGATCCGCGACTGGCTCTACGTTGAAGATCACGCCCGTGCGCTCTACACCGTAGTGACCACCGGCGTGGTGGGTGAGACCTACAACATCGGCGGCCACAACGAGAAGCAGAACCTGGACGTGGTACACACCATCTGCGACCTGCTCGACGAGATGGTGCCGAAAACCGGTTCTTACCGCGACCAGATCACCTACGTGACTGACCGCCCGGGCCACGACCGCCGCTACGCCATCGATGCCAGCAAAATGAGCCACGAGCTGAACTGGCAGCCGCAGGAGACCTTCGAGTCCGGCATCCGTAAAACCGTGCAGTGGTATCTGGATAACCAGCAGTGGGTCAACAACGTGAAAAGCGGCAGCTATCAGGACTGGATCGCGAAGAACTATCAGGAGCGTAACTGATGCATATTCTGCTGTTCGGCAAAAATGGCCAGGTGGGCTGGGAGCTGCAACGCGCGCTGCTGCCGCTGGGTCGTATCACGGCGGTGGATTTTGACTCTACCGATTACTGCGGTGACTTCAGTAACCCTGAAGGCGTGGCTGAGACCGTGCGTCTGCTGAAGCCGGACGTGATCGTCAATGCCGCCGCCCATACCGTGGTGGATAAAGCCGAGAGCGAGCGCGACTTTGCCGAGCTGCTCAACGCCACCAGCGTAGCCGCCATCGCTAAAGAAGCGGATGCGCTGGGCGCCTGGCTGGTGCACTACTCCACCGACTACGTCTTCGATGGCAGCGGTGAAAAACCCTGGGTGGAGACAGACCAGACCGCGCCGCTGAACGTCTACGGCGAAACCAAGCTGGCGGGCGAGCAGGCGGCTGCGCTCTGCTCCCGTCACCTGATCTTCCGCACCAGCTGGGTCTATGCCGCTCGTGGCGCTAACTTCGCCAAAACCATGCTGCGCTTTGGCAAAGAGCGCAGCGAAATGTCGGTGATCAACGATCAGTTTGGCGCGCCGACCGGGGCAGAGCTGCTGGCCGACTGCACGGCGCATGCGATCCGTATCGCCCAGGATAAGCCGGAGGTCGCCGGCCTTTATCACCTGATCGCCTCCGGCACCACCACCTGGTTCGACTATGCCCAGCGGGTGTTCGCGACTGCACGGGCGGCAGGCGTTGAGCTGGCGGTCAACCAGGTGAATGCAGTGCCGACCAGCGCGTTCCCGACGCCGGCGAAACGTCCGCATAACTCACGCCTCGATACCAGCAAGTTCCAGCGCACCTTCGGGCTGACGCTGCCGGACTGGACCCTCGGCGTCGATCGCATGCTTGCCGAAACCCTTGGAAAGTAAATGCATCAGGGTATGCTATGCATGCCTTGTTTTATCGACACGGACCTTTGTCAGGGAGCGACGCGTTTAGCTCCCTCTACAGCAATCAAACAGATGCCGGATGGCGGTTCGACGTCATCCGGAGCAAAACAGAAGAAATGAAGGATTATGAACAAGCGTAAAGGTATTATTCTGGCCGGTGGGTCAGGGACTCGGCTCTATCCGGTCACCATGGCGGTGAGCAAACAGCTGCTGCCAATCTACGACAAGCCGATGATCTACTACCCGCTGAGCACCCTGATGCTGGCCGGTATCCGCGACATCCTGATCATCAGCACCCCGCAGGATACGCCGCGCTTTGAGCAACTGCTGGGCGACGGCAGCCAGTGGGGCCTGAACCTGCAGTACAAAGTGCAGCCAAGCCCGGACGGCCTGGCGCAGGCCTTCATCCTCGGCGAAGAGTTTATCGGCGGCGACGACTGCGCGCTGGTGCTGGGCGACAACATCTTCTACGGCCACGACCTGCAAAAACAGCTGGAAGCCGCCGCAGCCAAACCTGCGGGCGCCACCGTCTTTGCCTATCATGTACACGATCCTGAGCGTTATGGCGTGGTGGAGTTCGACCGTGAAGGCACCGCGATCTCCCTGGAAGAGAAACCGCTGGAACCGAAGAGCAACTATGCGGTAACCGGTCTCTACTTCTATGACAACCGCGTGGTTGAGATTGCCAAAAGCCTGAAACCGTCCCCGCGCGGCGAGTTGGAAATCACCGACGTGAACCGCATCTACCTTGAGCAGGGCGATCTGTCGGTCGCCATGATGGGCCGTGGTTATGCCTGGCTTGATACCGGCACCCATGAGAGCCTGATTGAGGCCAGCAACTTCATCCAGACCATTGAAACCCGTCAGGGGCTGAAAGTGGCCTGTCCTGAAGAGATTGCTTACCGTCTGAAGTTTATCGATGCCGACCAGGTGCGCAAGTTAGCTGCGCCGCTGGCGAAGAATGCTTACGGGCAATATCTGCTGAAAATGCTCAAGTAGTCACCATTAACACCTGGGGCGTCATGCCCCATTTATCAAAATGGCCGTAATCATGAACGTAATTCAGACCGCAATCCCCGACGTCTTTATCTTTGAGCCAAAAGTGTTTGGCGATGACCGTGGCTTTTTCTTCGAAAGCTTTAACCACCAGCAGTTCGAAGCTGCCATTGGCCGCAGCGTCAACTTCGTGCAGGACAACCACTCTAAATCCTCGAAGGGCGTATTACGTGGCCTGCACTACCAGCTGGCACCTCATGCCCAGGGCAAACTGGTGCGTTGCGTGGCCGGCGAAGTGTTCGACGTGGCGGTGGATATCCGTAAAAACTCCCCGACCTTTGGTCAGTGGGTGGGTGTGCACCTGTCCGGCGAAAACAAACGCCAGCTGTGGATCCCGGAAGGTTTCGCCCACGGCTTTATGACCCTGAGCGACACCGCAGAATTCCTGTACAAAACCACCAACTACTATGCGCCGGAGAGCGACCGCGGCATCCGCTGGAACGATGAGACCATTGGGATCACATGGCCAGAGATCGACACCGAGATCCTCACCTCCGCCAAAGACAGCGTTGCCAAATCCTTCCCTGACGCAGAGTACTTCTGAGTCCCACGCCCCGCAGTGACGCGGGGCGTTTTCTGATGCACAGAGCGCACATGACATTCTATACAGGTTCAGCCGGGATCCTGGCGCGAAAAGCGCAGCTTGAGCCGATGCTGGGCCACCCGTTACACGCCTTTAAAACCAACACAGAACTGGCGCAAGACGATGTCCTGGTCGGCTGGGGCCAAAAAGCCAATACCCGCCAAATCAGACAAAAAGCCCACGATCTAGGCCTGCCGTACTGGCAGCTTGAGGATGGCTTTATCGGGTATATTGGCCATCCCGCCAGGGGGGGCAAAGCCGTCTCCCTGATCGCCGATCCTGTGGGAATTTACTACGATGCCCGCCAGCCGAGCCGCCTTGAAGAGCTGATCGCGACCCCCTGCGATGACAGCATGCTGGCGCGTGCCGAAACGCTCACAGCTGAACTGCTGCGTCTCGGCATCACCAAGTACAACTGCTATACCGCAGATAGCGGCCTGCCGGATACGCTGACGGCCCGCCTGCATAGCGACCCGCGCCCTAAAGTGCTGCTGATTGACCAAGTGGCAGGGGATCTCTCCATTCCTGGTGCGCTGGCAAGCGAAGAGGATTTTGTCGCAATGGTGGCGGCGGCCCGCCGTAATCACCCCGATGCCCGCCTGCTGCTGCGTACTCACCCGGATACCCGGCTGGGTAAAAAAAGCGGCGTGCTGGCGCGGCTGGCGCTGGACGACGTGGAGGTAGTGGCCGAACACTGCCATCCCCACGCCCTGCTGAATAGCGTAGAGGCGGTTTATACCGTCTCCTCCCAGATGGGCTTTGAAGCGCTGCTGCTCGGGAAAGCGGTCCACTGCTTCGGCATGCCGTTTTACGCGGGCTGGGGGCTGACCCACGACAGCAAAACCTGCCCGCGCCGTCAGGGGCCGATCGCCCTGCCCCAGCTGGTGGCTGCGGCGCTGATCCTCTACCCGCGCTATCTGGACCCGATCCTGGGCCAGCGCTGCGAAGTGGAACAGGTGCTCGACATTATTGCCGGTCAGCAGAGCCCAGCCCCGCGCTATCGCCGCCTCTATATGGTGGGCTTCTCGCTGTGGAAGCGCGCCTTTATGCGCGCCTTCTGCCAGCCGCTGGCCGAAGAGCTGCGCTTTGTGCGCAAGCTGCCTGAAACGCTGGCCGACGACGAACAGGTGCTGGTGTGGGGCAGCCGCCATCCTGAACGCCAGAACGCCATCCGGGTGGAAGATGGTTTTATCCGCTCCCGGGGGCTGGGCTCAAACCTGTGCCGCCCTTCGTCGCTCTCCATCGACCCGGTGGGGATCTACTTCGACAGCCGCCGTCCAAGCGGGCTGGAGCAGTTGCTAAATCAGCATGAGCTTACCGACCAGGAGCTGGCTCGCGGCGAGACGCTGGTGGATCTGCTCCGCCAGCATGGGGTGAGCAAATATAACGTTGGCACCATCAAACCGTTCACCCCACCTGCTGATGGCCGTTCGCTGGTGCTGGTGGTGGGCCAGGTGGATGGCGATGCCTCGATCCTCACCGGCAGTCCGGTTATCCGCAGCAACGAAGCGCTGCTATGGGCGGTACGTGACGCCAGACCGGAGGCGCACATCCTCTTTAAACCGCACCCGGACGTGGTGGCGGGCAACCGGGCCGGGGCTATCTCTGCCGAATGTCTGGCCCACTGCGTTGACAGCCAGGTGCTGGATCTCGGCCTGACCAGTCTCTATCCCCATGTGGATGAGCTGCACACCATGACGTCGCTGAGCGGCTTTGAAGCGCTGGTGCAGGGGGTGAACGTCACCACCTGGGGCCAGCCGTTCTACAGCGGCTGGGGACTGACCGAAGACAGACATCCTGCCCCGCGTCGTCAGCGCCCTCTGCCACTGGCGGCGCTGGTCTATCTGACCCTGGTGGCCTATCCGCGCTATATCGACTGGCAGAGCGGGCTGTGGATGAGCCCGGAGCAGTTGATACGCCAGTTGGCCGCGCAGGGTCACTCCTCATCGCAAAAAGCCAGCCGCTGGCAGCGCTGGCAGTTAAAACTGAGCTATCTCGCGCAGACGCTTCGCTAGCGAACGATTTATCCTGATGTATTAAAGAAAAGCGGTCATCAAGCCGTTAATCACCTGTCTCATCAACGGAACGGATCTGGGAAAAGAAATGGAAGAGCAAGCCATACGCCATTTATTAAATGGCCGCCGATATCTTTTATTACAAGGACCGATGGGCCCCTGCTTTGTACGTCTGGCGACCTGGCTGCAGCACAACCACCGCGAAGTGAAGCAGGTCTGCTTTAATGCCGGAGACGCCTGGTATGCCGCAAAAGAGACGTCGCTGCACTACACCGGCCCGGTGAAAAATTTTGCCTTCTGGCTGCGCGATCTGCACAAAGAGTACGCCTTCGACACCATCGTCTGTTTCGGGGATTGCCGCCCGATGCATGTCGAAGCGAAGAAGTGGGCGCGCGGTAAAGCCATCGACTTTCTCGCCTTTGAGGAGGGGTATTTCCGGCCATTTTATATCACCCTGGAAAAAGGCGGCGTGAACGCCTTCTCCTCGATGCCCATCGATGCGAAATACTATCGCGAGCAGCCGCTGCCGGAGCTGAAAACCCCGACGCCATGGAAGCCCAGCGCCTTTAACCGTGCCGCCCACGCCATGCTCTACTACGCGGCAGGCTGGTTTGGTCGCCATCGCTATCGCGGCTACCGCCACCACAAGTCATTCTCCCCGTGGTATGAGATGCGCTGCTGGGTCCGTGCCGGCCGTCGTAAGCTGTGGTATCGCTGGAAGCAGCGCCACATGTTGAGCCATATCACCGAAACGCTGGACAACGCGTACTACCTGGCGATTTTGCAGGTCTACAACGACAGCCAGATTATTCACCACAGCCCGTATAAAGATGTGCGTGACTATATCGAAACCGTGATCCGCTCCTTTGCCCGCCATGCGCCGAAAGAACACCATCTGGTGTTCAAGCATCACCCGATGGATCGTGGTCACCGCTATTATGGTGTGCTGATTAATACGCTGTGCGAGAAGTACGGCATTACGACAGACCGGGTGATCTATATCCACGATCTCTCCCTGCCCGCCCTGCTGACCCATACCCGGGGGGTGATCACCGTTAACAGCACTGCGGGGCTGTCGGCGCTGATCCACAACAAGCCGCTCAAGGTGATGGGCAAAGCGCTGTATGACATCGAAGGCTTAACCTGGCAGGGGCCGTTGAACCAGTTCTGGCAAACGGATTTCGCGCCTGACAAACAGCTGTTCCACCGTTTTCGTACCCACCTGCTCTACAACACGCAGATCAACGCCGTGTTTTACGGTAAGTCCGACTGGCTTAACGTCCCGACCGAACTCCCCCTGCCGGATTCTATTATCGATTCCGAACTCGAACGCTAATTCACCACTCTGCCGGGGAGATTGCCCCGGCGGATCCGATCTGCCCCTCGCTTTTATCCCCTCGTTGTAAAAATAACGGCACTGTTGCAAATAGTCGGTGGTGATAAACTTATCATCCCCTTTTGCTGATGG
>ERZ773210.1424-NODE-1424-length-23687-cov-20.416046_pt1 | contig 23687 bp, 20 predicted proteins | sample MGYA00580528_ERZ773210 | MGnify/ENA primary metagenome ERZ773210 (study PRJEB29015, sample SAMEA2737769) | human gut metagenome | biome: human gut; feature: human-associated habitat; material: faeces | place: China | collected 2012 ...
GCAGGTGCAAAGCCGCGCAATGATGCCATTTTGACTACATTATTATAATAGCAAGCAGGGGGTTTGTCAATAAAAAAGGCGGGGCTGCGGGGGAAAAAGGGGAGAGAAGGGCGGTGCAGTGCAGCAAAAAGGCCAGCGCAGAAGCGCTGGCCTTTGATGAGGGGGCGTTATTTTGCAAAGGCGTGGTTCCACACTTCGATGACCCGCCACTTGGGCACCCGGCCGTCGGGGGCAAAGGTGCCGTCGCTGCGGGCGGTGAGCAGGCCCTGCTCGGTGCACCAGCGGGCCGCAGCCTGCTGGTCGGCGTCCGTGATGTCCGGGTACACGGTCACGACGGCACCGGCTTCCGGGCGGCCTGCGGCGTTCCACAGCAGCTGGGCCAGCTCGCCGCGGTTAGCGGGGATGGCCGCGCCTTCCGGCAGCATGCCGTACAGCATCGCCCGGGTGACCACCTCGTAGCCGCCCCACACGGCGGCACCCGTGAGGGCCGCACCGGCGATGACGGCCACGACGGCCGAACCGTCACCGTCCGCTGCTTCGCCGGGGTCCACGGGCTTCAGGGTGGGCGTGATGACCAGCTCCTTCGCGCCGGTCAGGTCGTTGTTCCATTCTGGCGCATCCGGGGCGTCCGGGTCGGTCACATTCTTTCCACAGGTCAGCACCACAGCGTCTGTGGCATTCTTCCGCTTGGTCTCGCCGTCCACTGCGATGTCGTACACTTCCACGCTGGTGTCCGGCGTATAGGTGAGCTGGTTGGTGAACAGGTCACCGTCGCCCTCGTTGCGCAGGGTCACAGTGCCGGAGCAGTGGATGCTGTGTTCCTCATCCTCATCGTAGCCGATCAGCTCCTCGCGGTCCTTGTTGTGGGGGATGGTCACATTGCCGGTGATGGTCACATCCCGGGCACCTGCAATGGTCAGCAGGTAATCCACCGCCGCACCGCTGTCATTGGTCAGGGTCACGTCGCCGGTGCAGGTGATGTTCGCTGCGCCTTCCACGGCGTACCGCTTTCCCGAATTTGCATGCACGGTCACGTCCTGCGCGGCGTACACGGTCAGATCTTCCCACACACCGCCGCCGATGGGATTCGTGATCTCAACATTGCCGCGGCAGGCGATGTCGGCATCATTGTAAACGAGATAGGAGTCATAACGGCCGTCCAGGGTCACATCCTGTGCGTCGTGCACTAGCAGGCTGTCGCCCACCACACCGCCGCCGGTGTTCGTCAGGACTGCATCACCGGTGCAGGTGATCTTGGCATCGCCGTTAACGGCATAATCGTCGGAATCGCTGTCCTCGCTTTCCGGGGTGTTGGCCGTCACGGCCACGTTCTGCGCATTGTACACGGTCAGGTCATAGCGCACGCATGAGCCGCTCTCGTTCGTGATGGTCACATCGCCGCTGGCGCTGACCACAACGTCATCGTGCACAAGGTTACCATCATAATCTCCCTGCAGGGTCACATTTTTTACGCCGTCCGCGTACACACTGCCCATCACGATGCCGTCCAGCACCACGCTGGGCACCGTGCCGGTCTTGGGGTCGGCCAGACCCTGTATCTTCACGTCCTTATGGTCCATCGTGAAATCAAAGCGGATGGTGAAGGTGTCGTTGGCAAAGGTCACATCCGCGTTCGAATTGTTTTTCAGATGCTGCGGTGTAAAGACCTCGGTGTAATCGTTATAGGTGACGTGGAGTTCCATTTCCGTGTTCTCGGCCTTTTTCCAGTTGGCCCCCACGGTGATATCCTCGTCCGGCATGTAGAAAAGGCATTCCGGCGGGTCATCGCCCGCAAGTTCCAGCCCTTCCGGCAGGACCCAGCTGTCCAGTTCCAGTGCATCGGCGGGGCGCTCCACATGCACCTCCACCAACTCGCCCCGGTAGAAGCGGGTGCTGACCTGCCCGGTGCGGTCGCTGATGGCGCAGCCGTTTTTCACAGTCAGGGAGTAGGTGGGTTCTGCGTTGATCGTAATGCTGCGGGTCAGAGTGGTTATGGGGCCGTCATTCATGAGGTAGTGGTACATCTCGCCCGGCGCAAGCACACTTTTAAGGTAGTCTGACAGGCGCAGCACCATCTCGCTGCTGGACTGGTTTATGAACATGACTTCCTGCGCCGCGTCGCCCTGCGCGGCGGTGTTTTTAACGGTCAGGCTGCCGGTGCAGCCGGCGTAAACAGTATTCACCGCTGGGCCGTCCGGCACATAGCCCGAGAGCTTCATGTTGTGGACGTTTGCCGTGTTCAGCACGGTATTCACCGCCGGGCCGTCTGCCACCGTGATGTCGAGGTCCACGGTCTTTTCGGGGTTCACATCGATGTAAAGGCCCTCGATGGTCTTTGTGCTGCTCAGCACGCCGTCCTTGTAGGCAAGGGTGCCGTCGCCAAGGATGTCGTCAGTGTCACCGCTCACCACGATGGGATTTTTCTTATCCTTGTACACCACGGCGATGCTGCCCTCGGGGTAGGTGCCGGGCTGCAGCGTTGCGGCGGGCTCGTCTGCCGCGGCCAGCGCAGGCGCACACAGGCTCAGGGCCATGGCACCGGACACCAGCGCCGCCGTCAAGCGTCGGATGAGGTTGCGTTGTTTCATGCTGCGTTCCTCCTTTGAATGAAAATGACAGGGGGGGATATGCTTCTGCCCAAAGTATACCATACGGCGGCCCGCTGCGGGTGCAAACCTGCGCGAATGGGGGCGAAATATGCGCGAATGGCGGGAAAAGGCAGAGCGGACAGCGGCTGCAGGAACTTCTCGCTTTTTTCCGCAACAAAAAACCCCCGCTGACAGAGGGAAAAGTGTCAACGGGGGCCGGGGTGATGTCTAAAATGATGTGCTTGCGCAATGAGGTTGTTCCTGCGGAACAAATGATGTGCCTGCGCAATGATGTGCCGCTGCGCGGCAATGGCGGAGGGGGCTGCCGCCGGTCAGGCGGCTGGGGGAGTTGGCGCGCTCAGTCGTCTGCGGCTTCGTCCAGGTTGCCCAGCTTCTTGGCCTGCTCCACCACGGCGGGCACCAGCATCTCGGGCAGAGTCTCGTAGCGGGCAAACTCGGTGGTGAACCAGCCGCGGCCCTGGGTGGTCTGCCGGATGAAGGTGGTAAAGTTGGCCAGCTCAGCCAGCGGCACTTCGGCGATGATGGTCTGCAGGCCGTCCTCGTCGGGCTCCATGCCCAGCACGCGGCCGCGGCGCTTGGTCACATCGCCCATGATGTCGCCGGTGTTGTCGCCCGGCACATGGGCCTTCAGGGTGTGGATGGGCTCCAGAATGACCGGGCCGGCTTCCGGCATGGCGGCCTTGTAAGCCAGCTTGGCGGCCATGATGAAGGCCATCTCCGAGCTGTCCACGGGGTGGTAGCTGCCGTCCAGCAGGGTGGCTTTCAGGCCCACCACGGGATAACCGGCCAGCACGCCCTTTTCAGCGGCAAGGCGCACGCCCTTTTCCACGGCCGGGAAGAAGTTCTTGGGCACGCTGCCGCCGAACACCTTCTCCTCAAAGACGACCTGCTCGCTGTCGCAGGGCTCAAAGTTGATGACGACGTCGCCGAACTGGCCGTGGCCGCCGGTCTGCTTTTTGTGGCGGCCCTGCTTCTGGCAGGCCTTGCGGATGGACTCGCGGTAGGCGATGCGGGGTGCTTCCAGCCCGATCTCCACGCCGAACTTGTTCTTGAGCTTGGCCTTCACCACGTCCAGATGCTGCTCGCCCAGGCCGCCGATGACCTGCTGATGGGTCTCGGCGTTGTTCTGGTAGCTCAGGGTGGGGTCTTCCTCCATCAGGCGGGCCAGCGCGCTGGAAATCTTGCCCTCGTCGCCCTTCTTGGCCACGGTGACGGCCATGAACAGGCTGGGCTGCGGGAACACGGGCGCGGGCAGCTTGACCACACGCTCGGCGTCGCACAGGGTGTCGCCGGTCTTGGCGCTCACCAGCTTTGCCACGGCGCCGATGTCACCGGCGATGATGCCGTCGGAGTCCACCTGCTTTTTGCCGATGACGGTGAGGGGCTTCGAAATTTTCTCCACGTCGCCGGTGCGGGCGTTGGTGAGGGGCTCACCGGCGGTCACCTTGCCGCTGACCACGCGCAGATAGCTCAGCTTGCCCACAAACGGGTCGGCCACGGTCTTGAAGACGTAGGCGGCGGTGGGTTCGTCCACGGTGCAGTGCAGCTCCACAGGCTCGCCGTTTGCATCCTCGGCCAGGGTGCTGGCTTCGTGCTCCGGGCTGGGCAAGAGCTTATGCATGTTGAACAGCAGCATATCCAGTGCCTGCTGGTTCACGGCGCTGCCGCAGAACACGGGGGTGATCAGGCCGTCCTTGACGCCCTTGCGCATACCCTCGACGATCTCCTCGGTGGTGAAGGGCTCGCCGCCGAAGAACTTTTCCATCAGCTCATCGTCGGTCTCGGCAATGGCCTCGCTCATGGCCTCGATCAGGCCCTGGAAGCGGTGGCCGATGTCCGGCAGGTCCACCTGGATCTGCTTGCCGCCCTCGTACTTGAAGGCCTTCTGGCTGAACAGGTTGATGTACACGGGGGTGCCGTCGTCGAGCTTTGCCGGCACGACGCAGGGGCAGACGGTGGAGCCGAACTTGATCTTCATGTCCTCGAGGATCTTGAAGTAGTTCGCGTTCTCCAGATCGCACTTGGAGACAAAGACCATCGTTGCCTTGTTGTTTTTGCGGGCCAGCTGGAAGGCCTTCTCGGCACCCACGGTGACGCCGCTGCGGCCGGACACCACCACCAGCACGCTCTCGGCGGCGCGGATGCCCTCGTACTCACCGGCCTCGAAGTCGAACAGGCCCGGCGCGTCGATCAGGTTGTACTTGATGCCCTCGTACTCCACGGGCACCACGGATGCCGACAGGCTGGCCTTGCGCTTTGCTTCCTCGGGGTCAAAGTCCGAAATCGTGGTGCCGTCTTCCACACGGCCCATACGCTCGGCAGCGCCCGAAAAATAGACCAGCGCCTCGGTGAGCGTGGTCTTGCCGCTGCCGGCATGACCGGCAATCAGGATATTGCGGATGTTGTTGCTTGCGTATTTCATATCGGTTTTTCCCTCATTTCCGCCGCACGGAGCATTCTCTCCGCTTTTGTGGCATATTTTACAAAGATAATACCACACTCAAAACGAATTTTAAATATTTCGTTTGAAAATTCTGGCGAATCGGCCGCCAAACTTCGCGGCGTTGTTTTGTGCAAGTTGACGTGAGGGGCGGCGCAAAACGGTACGGTTGTGCATTGTGCCGAAAAATGGCGAAAAACTTTGGTGGGGCGAAAAAGTCCGAAACTATTGCAACGCATATAGGGGTGGGGGGTATAATAAAGACGAAGTGCCACGCCTTCGGGGGAAGGCACCCGGACAACAAAGAGAGCGAGGGATAAACAATGAGAAAAAAGAGTACGCGGTTTCTCAGTGCGGCGCTTGCGGCGTGCATGATGGCATCCACCCTGCCCGTGGGCGCATTTGCAGCGGCGATTGAGCAGGCAGAGGAGACCGGTGCGGCGGCAGGCGAACAGGAAGAAGATGTAATTCCAGAGGGAGATATTGAGATCAATTCAAAGAATTTTCCATCTTATGGTTTCAGAGATTATATTACGGAAAATATTGATAATAATCCACAGGATGGTGTTCTCAGTCAAGAGGAACGAGAAGCTGTAACAAAAATTGAATTGAAGGAAAATACGTACTGTCCATACTTTGACGGTATTGAGTATTTTCCCAATTTGGAAACGCTGAAATGTGCAAACACCCAGTTGTATAAAGCAGACTTTAGCCATAACCTGAAATTGAAAGAACTAGATTGCAGCCTTAATTCTCTAAAAACATTGGATGTGAGCAAGAACACAGCGCTAACGAAGCTGTATTGTTATGAAAATAAACTGACAGAGCTGGATGTGAGCAAGAATCTGGAACTGGAAGAATTGAATTGCAGAAATAACCAACTACAAGACTTGGACGTGACAAGTAATACGGCTTTGACAGAACTGATATGTAGTAGCAACCGCCTGACGAGTCGATTGGATGTAAGTAAGAACACCCATTTGGTGAAATTGTACTGTAGCGCAAACAATCTGGTCTGGCTGGATGTGAGCAACAACCCGGCGCTGACGGAACTGTACTGCAGTAGCAACGCGCTATCGGGATTGGACGTGAGCAAGAACCTGGAGTTGGAAAAGTTAAACTGTAGTAACAATAATGGAAATCATCTGGGAGCGCTGAACCTGAATAATAATACAAAATTAACGGAGCTGTATTGTGCTTACGATAAGCTAAGTGAACTGGATGTGAGCAAGAACACAGCGCTAACGAAGCTGTATTGTTATGAAAATAAACTGACAGAGCTGGATGTGAGCAAGAACACAGCGTTAACAAAACTGTATTGTGATGAAAATAAACTGACAGAGCTGGATGTGAGCAAGAACACAGCGCTAACAAAACTGTATTGTGATGAAAATGATCTAAGTGAACTGGACGTACGCAATAATACAGCATTAACAGAGCTGGATTGTCGTGAGAATAGTTTGACCGAATTGGACATTAGCCAGAACACAGAGTTAACGAAACTGTATTGTGATCAGAATAAGCTGACAAAGTTAGATGTGAGCCAGCATAGGGAATTACAGCATTTAAGTTGTAATAAAAACCAACTGACGGCGCTAAATTTAAACGAAAATGCATTTTCCGCGTCGTATACTACTATTTATTGCAGTAACAATCATTATGCCATTGCTGTAAATGAAAACGGTGAGTTTGACCTGAATAAATTGGCACCGAACGGCTTTGATATCAGTAAAGCAGGCAACTGGCAGAGAGGTACGCTGAAAGGCACTACTCTAATTGTTGATTCGAACGGAGGCAATGTTACTTACGAGTATAATACCGGCACAAGTAATGCTAAAGGCAGCAGCGTGATATTTACATTGGATGTGCACCGACACAGCTATAACGGCGAATGGACGTATGATGAGACGAGTCATTGGCATGAATGCAGCGACCCGGACTGCCCGGATAAAGAGGGAAGCGTAAAAGACGAAGCCCCCCACGTTTACACCAACGCAAAAGACATTGACTGCAACACCTGCGGCTATGTGCGTCCGCTGTATACCGTGACGGCCGAGAACGCTACCGTAGAACTTGAAAACGAAGTGCTGGCCGCCCCCGTGGCCGCAGGCACCAAAGTGACCCTGACCGCTGGAGATACCCCCGAAGGCAAGACCTTCCACGGCTGGAAGCTGTATAAAGTAGAAAACGGCACCGAGACCGAAATTACGGATACGACCGGCCTGCTGAGCGGCAGTGTCCGCGTGGTGACCCTGACCGTGCCTGCCTACAATGTGAAGGCCGTGCCGGACTACGCAGATATTCTGTATGACGTGAACCCCGTGAAATGCACCGTGACCCTGAACAACGTAGAAGTGCCCGCCGCCGCAAAGGGCGATGTGATCACTGCCACCCCGACCGAGCAGGGCCCCGGCCAGAAGTTCAAGAGCTGGAAGGCGACCAAGACCGTCAACGGCGTGGAAGTGGACATCACCGACGAGCTGCGCGACGTCAGCCAGAACGGCCTGACCATTGCAGAGCTGACCATGCCCGGCGCGAACGTGACCATTGAAGCGCGCTTTGACGATGACTCCGAGCCTGGCCCGGACCAGCCGGTCGTCACCGACGACGGCAGCGGCGATATCGTAGCCGGTGTGGTCATTGGCGGCATCGCGGCTGTGGGTGCTTACGAAGTGGGCACCGGCCTGTACCGCATCACCCAGATGGACGACGTGGCCATGCCCACGAACCGCATTGCTCTGGCAAAGCTGCTGTGGGAGCGCGCAGGCAAGCCGGAGCCTGAAAGCACGGCCCTCTACAGCGATATCAGCGCTGAGGACACCGACGCTCAGAAGGCCGCCCGCTGGGCCGTGGAGCAGGAACTGCTGAAGGATGACACCAACGAGGATGAGCAGAAGTTCCACCCGGCTTTCCCCGTGAGCAAACTGCGCGTCTGCCTGACCTGGGAGAAGGCAAAGCAGAAGGGCCTGTTTGACAAGGCCGCCGAATAACCCCTGAAAAACAACGAGAGCCGCCGCACGAGGGACACTGTGCGGCGGCTCTTTTCATTGCAAACGGGGCAGGGCTGTGATATACTGAAAGCGCCGCGCAGACGGCCGTGTGCCGCCCGCTGAACCATTTCTCGGAAAGAGGTCTCCCGCGATGAAACGTACCGACTATATCAACTGGGACGAATACTTCATGGGCATCGCCCTGCTCACGGCCATGCGCTCCAAGGACCCCAACAGCCAGGTGGGCGCGTGCATCGTCAGCCCGGAGAACAAGATCCTCTCCCTGGGCTACAACGGTATGCCCATCGGCTGCAACGACGACGAGATGCCCTGGGAGCGCGAGGGTGCCCCGCTGGACACCAAGTATATGTATGTCTGCCACGCGGAGCTCAACGCCATCCTCAACAGCGCCCACAACAACCTGAAAGGCGCCCGGGTGTATGTGACCCTGTTCCCCTGCAACGAGTGCACCAAGGCGATCATCCAAAGCGGCATCGCCGAGGTGGTGTACTACGGCGACAAGTACCACGACAGCGATTCCAGCGTGGCCGCGCGGTTCATGTTCAAGAAGGCGGGCGTGAAGCTGACCGCCTACCGGCCCACCGGACGCCGGGCAGAGCTGGAGCTGTAAGCTTCCTCTTGACCTTCCCGATGCAACGTACTATAATAGAATCATGATTCGAATAAATATTCAAGAATGTTTGCATAGAGAGGGAAATATACAATGGAACTGAAAAATCGCAGCTTTCTGAAGCTATTGGACTACACCCCTGCCGAGATCGAGCAGCTGCTGGACCTCGCCGCCGACCTCAAGGCCCAAAAAAAGGCCGGCATCCGTCACAACGACCAGCTGGCGGGCAAGAACATCGCCCTGATCTTTGAAAAGACCTCCACCCGCACCCGCTGCAGCTTCGAGGTGGCTGCCCACGATCTGGGCATGGAAGTGACCTACCTGGACCCCTCGGGCAGCCAGATCGGCAAGAAGGAGTCCATCGCCGACACCGCCCGGGTGCTGGGCCGCATGTTTGACGGCATCGAGTACCGCGGTTACGGCCAGCAGATCGTGGAGGATCTGGCCCACTACGCCGGGGTGCCAGTGTGGAACGGCCTGACCAACGAGTTCCACCCCACCCAGATCCTGGCCGACTTCCTCACCATCCGGGAGCACTTCGGCAAGCTGAAGGGCATCCACTTCGTCTACTTCGGCGACGCCCGCTACAACATGGGCAACAGCCTGATGGTGGGCTGTGCCAAGATAGGCCTGCACTTCACCGCCTGCGCCCCCAAGAAGTACCAGCCGGACCCGGCCCTCGTGGCCCAGTGCCAGGCCATCGCCGCCGAGACCGGCGCGACCATCTCCTTTGAGGAGGACCCCGCCAAGGCTGCCAAGGGTGCCGACGTGCTCTACACCGACGTGTGGGTGTCCATGGGCGAGCCGATGGAGGTCTGGGCCGAGCGCATCAACGACCTCGCCGCCTACCAGATCAACCAGCAGCTGATGGACATCGCAGGCCCGCACGCTGTGTTCATGCACTGCCTGCCCGCCTTCCACGACCACAAGACCACCGTGGGCAAGGAGATGGGCGAGCGCTTTGGCCGCGACGCCATGGAAGTGACCGATGAGGTCTTCGAGGGCCCCCAGAGCATCGTGTTCGACGAAGCCGAGAACCGGATGCACACCATCAAGGCCGTCATGGCGGCCACGCTGGGGTACGAGAAATGATGCATCCCGCGTGCGTGGGACATGATGTTCTGCCAGCGCAGAAATGATGCTGCTCCTGCGGAGCAATGATGTGCCTGCTGCGCAGGCATGAACCAAACCGATAGAAACAGCAAAGCCCTGCATGGAAAAACTCCCATGCAGGGCTTGTTTTATAGCAGCAGCTGCCTGAACCGAACATTTGTGCGCAAAGCGCACAACATCATTGCGAAGCAGCATCATGCCGCAGGCACATCATGTTCCGCGAAGCAGGGAACACATCATGCCGCTGTCAGGCGGCTTCTTTCAGCTTCAGCACGCCGGCCTGGTCCAGCCGCTTGCGCAGCAGGGTGCCCAGCAGGCAGGCGACCACGATCTTGGCCAGATCCCAGACGATGAACGGGTACACGCACACGGCCAGCGCATAGCCCAGCTCGCACTTCATCTGGAACACGAACCATGCCGTGCCCAGCACATAGCAGGCGGCGTCGCCCAGAATGAGGCCCACGGCAGAGACCACCGGCTGGCCTTTGCTCTTTTCAATGAACAGGCCGCCGATGAAGGCCATGAGCAGGTAGCCCACCAGATAGCCGCCGGTGGGGCCGGCCAGCTTGGCAATGCCCGCGCCGTAGCCGGAGAACACCGGCACGCCCACCAGACCGATGGCCAGATAGATGGCGACGCTCAGGGTGCCGAACCTGGCCCCCAGCAGCCATGCGGCAAGGCAGATGACGAAGTTGGACAGCGAGATGGGGATGGCCCCGATGGGCACGCTCAGCGGGCCCAGCACACACAGCACGGCGGCCATCAGTGCAGTGACGGCCATCTGGTAAGTGGTCAGTTTTTTGTTTTTCATAATCGTAATTCCCCTCTTAAAAAATGAAGCAAGGCATCTGTGCCCGAGTATAGCGCACCGGGCTGCAGCTGGTCAACAGGAAATTTGCAAAGGGGTTTACAATCGGAGAACCGGTTGTAATGCGGCGGGAACCATGATACAATAAAAAAACTTGAATGGACGTATAAACACAGACAAGGAGGGACCACCCCATGGGCGGAGGACACGTTTCCCGGCCGGACTTCGGCATGCCGCAGCCGGACCCGACTTACCCGCTGACCGAGTTCTATCTGCTGCTGCAGCGCGCGCTGGATGCGGCGGGCTGCTTTGCGCTGCCGGCCTTGTATGCGGCCCTGCAGGCCCCGGCCCGGTATATCTATCTGGATGAGGCGCGGGACTACCTCACCCTTTCGCCCACCGCAGCCGAGGGCAGCACCCGCCTGCTGGCCGAGGGCAGCCTGCAGCTTTTATACAGCACCCTGCATGTCCAGCCGGACGGCACCCCCGCCGCCCTGCTGCTCACCGAGGAGTGTACCCGCACCACCGTGGCGGTGCAGCTGCTGCCGCCCTTCGTGTGGGAGGACCCGCCGCCGCCTTTGCCGGACACCCCGGCGGCGCTGACGCTGCAGCTGACCGGGCAGGACGTGCTGCTGGCCGACACCGACCCGGCCGCCCTGGGCCGCAGGCTGGTGCACACCGCCGCGGGCAAGCGCTGGCTGCACCACCCCAGGGCCGAGACGTTTCTCGCTGAGCGGGTAGCGCTGCTGCAAAGGGTCTACCGCCGGTGATTTTTCCATAAATTTTTCCAGCCGTGCAATCTTCGGGGCCGCTCAGCCGTGTATAGGGTGAATGTCCCCCATTCCACTGCTTTAAAGGAGAGCTAGAAACTATGGGACAGCTGACCAGAAACGAATTGTTTACGCTGGCTGTGCAGAAATACAGCGATGCTGTGTACCGTGCCGCCATGCACAACTGCCGATGTACCGCAGACGCCGAGGATGTGGTGCAGGATGTGTACGAGAAGCTCCTGCACTACAACGGCACCTTTGAGAATGAGGAGCATCTCAAGGCGTGGCTGCTGCGGGTAGCCATCAACCGCTGCCGGGACCTGACCCGCGCAGCCCACCAGAAGGACACCGAGCTGGACGAGAATCTGCCCGCGCCGGATGCCTTCCCGGACGGCAGTGTGATGGACGCGGTGCGCGCTTTGCCGGGCAACTACCGCAACGCCATTTACTTACATTATTATGAGGGCTACACGGCGGCAGAGATCGGGCGGATGCTGGGTGCACCGGCCAACACGGTGCTGAGCTGGCTGCGGCGGGGCCGCGCACAGCTGCAGACGATGCTGAAGGAGGAGATCGAAGATGAGGTGGTATGAGTACAAGATGGAGGCCGATGACCTGGCCGCCCCGGACGACCTCAAAGCGAAGCTGCTGGCCATGACAAGCCAGCTGACCGAAGAAGAAAAGAACCAGCCCATGATGCAGGCCGCTGCCCCGGCACAGCCTGCCCCGGAGAAAAAGAAAAAGGGCAAGCTCATCCACTTCCCGCGCAAGCAGGTGGGCGCGCTGGCAGCCTGCCTTGCCGTGTGCGTGGTAGGCTATGGTGCTTTTGCCACCGGCCAGTTCGGCCTTGGCGCAAAGAGCAGCAGCCCGGCGGTCTATTATTCTGCGGACAGCACTGCGGCCGCGATGGCGGCAGGCGGCGTGGACCGCGCCGCGGTGGACAGCCCCATGGCTGCAAACTACAGTCTGGACACCATGGCGCTGGAAAGCAGCGCGGATAACGGCGTCTCCACCTTCTCTGCGGATGATGCCGCCGCAGCCGAGGGTGCCCACAGCACCGACAGCGCCAGTGCGAAGATCATCTATACCGCGAACCTCAGCCTCGAAAGCAAGGACTACGACGCGGCCCGCGCCGCGCTGGACGCTGCCCTGCAGGCGGCGGGCGGCTATCTGGAGTCCAGCAGCGAGTACTCGGGCACCGACGACAGCCGCAGCGTCAGCCTGACTTACCGGGTGCCGCAGGAGAACTACGACAGCTTCCTCGCCGCCATTGCCGAGGCAGGCAACGTGACCTACAAAAACCAGCAGGCCGACGACGTCACCGCCCAGTATCTGGACGTGGAAACCCGGCTCGAGAACCTCAAGGCCCAGCGCACCCGTCTGCAGCAGCTGCAGCAGCAGGCCGACAACCTCTCGGACCTTTTGGAGATCGAGTCCAGCCTGACCGACGTGCAGAGCCAGATCGAGAGCTGGCAGAGCCAGATGGACTGGTACAGCGATCAGGTGGAACAGTGCACGGTCTACGTGAGCCTGAGCGAGGTGAGCACCTACTCGCCGCCCAGCGAGGGTTTTGGCAGCCGCATCGTCAGCGCCTTTGCCGACGGCTGGCAGAACTTTGTGGACGGCGTGCAGCAGCTGGCCGTCACCCTCGCCGGTGCCTGGCCGGTGGTGGTGATCGCGGCAGCGGTCGCAGCCGGTGTGGTCGTCTGGAAAAAGAAGAAAAAATAATTCGAAAAAACTATTGACATCTGCCCCGCCCTGTGGTATTATACTTGAGCAGTCAGCGAGAGCCGCTGAGATGCAAAAAGTAAATATCGCGGGGTGGAGCAGTCTGGTAGCTCGTCGGGCTCATAACCCGAAGGTCGTTGGTTCAAATCCGGCCCCCGCAACCACCAAGCATCTTGAAGTGATTCAAGGTGCTTTTTCTTATCTCTGCGTTCCCCGGCGTTGTAAGCAGGGGAGCGATGTGATATAATAGAGAAAAAGAAACGCCCGCATACACTGAGACAGCCGGGCTGTAAACTGCACAGGAAAGGAAGGCGGTAATATGAGTACCAGAGAATTGGCCAGAAGCCTGCTTGACCAGGTGCCGGAAAGCAAGCTGCTCTATGTGGTCGCATATCTGCAGGGCGTGACCACCCCGGAAAACGATGAGACGCCCAATGCCAGAACACTGGCGGCCATCGACGAAGTGGATGACATGGTGAAGAACGACAGGGGCGAACATTTTGAAGGGTCTACTGCTGATCTTTTCGCCCAGTTGGCTGCGGAGGGGTAAACCGTGTTAAAGCTGAACACTTCTACGCAGTTCAAAAAGGATTTCAAGACCTGCATGAAGCGCCACTATAACATGGAGCTGCTGCAGGCGGTCGTGGATGTGCTCCGCGTGCCGGATATCCTGCCGCAGAAAAATCGTGACCACAGTTTGACCGGTAATTATACCGGCTGCCGTGAGTGCCATATTCAGCCGGACTGGCTGCTGATTTATCGGCAGACCGAGACCGAACTGTACCTGGTCAGCACCGGCACCCACGCAGACCTGTTCGGGCTGTGAAAACAAACCATAAACAGGAAAGGCCGCTCCCCGGTTTTGATCCGGGGAGCGGCCTTTTGCGCGTTATTTTAAAAGTTTACACCCACGTGCCGTTGAACACGTGCCTGTCCAGCCGGTCAAAGGCTTCCTGCACGCGGGAAAGCGGCAGGGCCAGATTCATGCGGATGGAGCAGGGGCCGTGGAACATGCGGCCGTCCTGCACGGCCACGCCCACGTTCCAGCAGGCCTTTTCCACTTCCGCGATGGTTCTGCCGTGGGCTTTGCACCACTGGGTGCAGTCCACGAACAGCATGTAGGTGCCCTGGGGCTTTGCCACTTCCACGCCCGGGAAGTGCTCTGCGATGTAGCGGCAGGCGTAATCCACGTTGCCGGTGATGGTCTGGCACAGCTCGTCCGCCCATTCATGCCCCTCGGGCTTGTAGGCACCGATCAGCGCGTGCATGGACAGCACGTTCATGTCGTTGTAGTGGGGCTTTGAGCTCTTGGCTACCACGCGGTCCCGCAGGGCGGGATCATAAATAATGTGGTAGCTGCCCACAAGGCCCGCCAGATTGAAGGTCTTGCTGGGGGCGTAGAGGGCCACGGTGCGCATCCGGGCGTCCTCGCTCACCATCTGGGTGGGCGTGTGCCTGTGGCCCGCCAGAATGATGTCGGACCAGATCTCGTCCGAGATCACGATGCAGTCGTTGGCCTTGTAGACCTCCATGGCCTTCTCGATCTCCCAGCGCTCCCACACACGGCCGCAGGGGTTGTGGGGGCTGCAGAAGATGGCCGCATGGATGTGGTTTGCCTTGAGCTTTTTGTCCATGTCGGCGTAGTCCATGCGCCAGACGCCGTCTGCGTCCTTCACCAGCGGGCTGTGGACGATCTTGTAGCCGTTGTTTTCCAGGCTGAAGGTGAAGCCGATGTAGGTGGGGCTGTGCACCAGCACCGCGTCGCCGGGGGCGGCAAAGCAGGTCAGGGCGGAGATGACACCGCCCAGCACGCCGTTCTCGTAGCCGATGCATTCCTTCGTCAGGCCGGTGACGCCGTTGCGCTTTTCGTGCCACTGGATGATGGAATCATAGTATTCGTCGGCGGCGTCAAAGTAGCCGTAGGCCGGGTGCTTTGCGCGCTCGATGATGGCCTCCGGGATGGTGGGCACGGTGGGGAAGTTCATGTCCGCCACCCACATGGGGATGACGTCCCAGCCTTCTTTGGGCGGGTCCGGCGCAAAGCCGTGGCCCAGGCCGTCCACAGCGATGGCGTCCATGCCGCGGCGGTCCATGATGGAAGTGAAATCGTATTTCATACAAATGCTCCTTTTCCGGCGTGGGCCGGGCAGTGGTCGGTGTTTTTTCTGCAGCAAGCATAGCACAACCGGCGGCCGAGGGCAAGACGGTGCGGGCAGGGCACACCCCAAAATTTTCATCGCCCACTGGCGCACAGCGCCGCGATGCGGTATACTGGGAAGCGGAATGAATGTTCGGCACGGGAGGTGCTTTTTGATATGGTACAGGTAGATCTTATCACCGGCTTTCTGGGCGCAGGCAAAACCACGTTCCTGCGGCAGTATGTCCGGTATCTGGTGGCGCAGGGCCACAACGTCTGCATTCTGGAAAACGACTTTGGCGTGGTGAATGTGGACGCCATGCTGGTGCAGGACCTGCTGGGCGACCGGTGCGACCTGGAGACCATCAGCGGCGGGTGCGACTGCGACACCCACCAGCGCCGGATGCGCACCAAGCTCATCGCCATGGCCATGCGCGGGTTCGACCGGGTGGTGGTGGAGCCCAGCGGCATCTTTGATGTGGACGAGTTCTTTGACGTGCTGCGGGACGACCCGCTGGACCGCTGGTACCAGATCGGCAACGTCATCGCCATCGTGGACGCCATGCTGCCCGAGACCCTCTCGCCCCAGGCAGAGTACATTCTGGCCTCTGAGACGGCCAACGCGGGCCGGGTGCTGCTCAGCCGCACAAAGCAGGCCGGGCCGGAGCGGTGCAAGGCCGCCGCTGCCCACCTGACCCGCGCGCTGGAAGGCTGCAAGTGCTCCCGCCGGTTCGCGCCGGAGGAGATCATCACAAAGGACTGGGCCGACCTGACCGACGAAGACCTGGCCGCCATTGCCGCCTGCGGCACCCGGCAGGCCAGCTGCGAAAAGCTGCACTTCGACGAGCACGAGGCCTTCAGCTCCCTGTGCTTCCTGGAGCAGCACCTGACGTTGGCCCAGCTGCAGGCCGCCGCCGACCGCCTGTTTGCGGATGCTGCCTGCGGCCATGTGCTGCGGGTGAAGGGCTTTGCTCCGGACCCCCAGGGCGAAACCGGCTGGCTGGAGCTGAACGCCACCGCTGCCGGAAAAACGCTGGCCCCCATCCCGCAGGGGCAGGACGTGCTCATCGTCATCGGCGAAGGGCTGGACAAGGCGGCCATCGAGGCCCGCCTGCACGGTTGAGTTTTCCACAGCGCGGACACAACACGGTGAAAAAAGGAGAAGGAACATGGAAAAGACCCGGCAGACCCCCTCGGCACGACGCATCCTCGGCATGGTGGTTGGCGTCATCATCATCGGCCTCGGCATCGCGCTGTTCAAGCAGTCCCACCTCGGCAACGACTCCATCAGTGCGCTGAACATGCGCCTGGCAGAGCTGCTGGGCATCTCGCTGGGCGCGATGAACATCGGCATCAACGTGCTGTTCTTCGTGGTCGAGTTCTGGTTCGGACGCAAGTACATCGGCCTTGGCACCTTCGTCAACGGCCTTGGCATGGGGTATATCGTCACGGCGTTCTATGACCCCATCGCCGCCGCCTTCGGCCCGGCGGAAGCGCTGGGCCTGCCGGTGCAGCTGCTGTGGATGGCCGTGGCCGTGCCGGTGACGGCGCTGGGTGTTTCGCTCTACCAGACCGCCGACCTCGGCGTCGCGCCTTATGACTACCTCTCCCTCGGCCTGCGGGACCACACCCCCTTCCCGTACTTTGGGTGCCGCGTGTTCACGGACGCCCTGTGTGCGCTGCTGTGCTGGCTGCTGGGCGGCCTTGTGGGCCTGGGCACCCTCCTCTGCGCCTTCTGCCTCGGACCCTTCATCCAGTTCTTTGATGGCCGCTTCTCCCGGAAGGTGCTGCAGTATCAGCCGGACAAAGAGTAAGTTTCTGATTTTAAATGGCTCCGCGTGCGCTGCGCCATAAATAGCGGAAATATTATTTTTTAGATTGCAAACAAAGCCAGCCCTGCGGGGCTGGCTTGTTTGCTTTTTCACCCGGAGGGGCCGTAATTGTCAACGGCATATTTTCATGCTGACGCGGATACTCCCGCAGGGAGCCAGCGACAGCAAATGCCGTTGATCTTAACGACCTTTCCCGTGAAAAAGTAAATCCGAAAAGCTCGCAGGCTTTTCGGATTTACAAATTAAAAAATAATTTTTCCTCTGAATATGCCCAGAGCGAAGCGGAGGGCATTTAAACTCAGAACTTGAACAGCGGGGTGCCTGCCAGCACATCGCCCTCGGCCAGCATCTTCAGCTCGCCCAGGTCGTCGCCGTTGGTCACGATGATGGCGGTGGCGGTGGGGTGGCCTGCAGCCTTGATGGCGTCCAGATCGACCTTCAGCAGCGGGGTGCCTGCCTTGACCTTGTCGCCTTCCTTCACCAGAGCCTTGAAGCCCTTGCCGTTCATCTCCACGGTGTCCATGCCGACGTGGATGAGCACCTCGATGCCGTCGTCGCTGGTCAGGCCCACGGCGTGCAGGGTGGAAGCCACCTGGTTCACGGTGCCGTCAAAGGGGGCATAGACGGTCTTGCCGGTGGGCTCGATGCCGCAGCCGGGGCCCAGGATGCCCTGTGCAAAGGTCTCGTCGGGGATGTCGGCCTGCGCCAGCACCTTGCCGCGGATGGGGGTCAGCACGGTCTTGCTCTGGCCGAAGAACTTTGCGGTCTCCTCCTGCTCTGCCTTGCCGCCGAACAGCTTGTCAAAAAATCCCATATCAAAATACCTTCCTTCCGATCACTTCATCCGGGCGCGGCGGATGCGGGACAGCCCCGCAGGGCCTGCCGGGCCCGGTTCGCAATTCGCTCTATCCAAAAGATACCATACTGTGCCGAAAAATTCAATTGCTATCCTGCATAAAGTCTGGGCCGTTTCCCTGTCACAGCTCACATCAGGGCAATGAGTTGCTCGATCTCCTCCATGCGGGTGGCCCAGCTGGTGGCGATGCGCATGACGGTGTGGGTGTCGTCGTATTTTTCCCAGAAGCCGAACTTGGCCTTGCCTTCCAGCGCGGCCAGCTGGCTGTTTTCCAGGATGGGGAACACCTGGTTCGTGGGCGAATCCATATAGAAGCGGTAGCCCTTGGCGGCAAGGCCCTCCTTCAGCCGGTCGGCGGTGTCGATGGCGTTCTTGCTGATGCGGGTGTAGAGGTCGTCGGTGAACAGCACATCGAACTGCAGGCCCATCAGGCGGCCTTTGGCAAGCAAAGCGCCCTGCTGCTTGACCATAGTCATGAAGTGGGCCGGGGCACCCTTGGGGAACACCACGGCTTCGCCGCACAGGGCACCCACCTTGGTGCCGCCGATGTAGAACACGTCGGTGAGCTTTGCGATGTCGGCCAGGGTCACGTCGGTGCCCTTGGCCATCAGGCCGTAGCCCAGCCGCGCGCCGTCCATGAACAGGGGCATGTGGTACTGCTGACACACGGCGTGCAGTTCTTCCAGCTCAGCTTTCGTGTACAGGGTGCCGTACTCGGATGGATGGGAGATGTACACCATGCCGGGGAACACCATGTGGTCGTGGTTTTCGTCGGCGTAGAAGGTGGCGCACCAGTCGCGCACATCGTCGGCGCACACCTTGCCCTCGTGGGCGGGCAGGGCGATGACCTTGTGGCCGGTGTACTCGATGGCACCGGCTTCGTGGGCGGCCACATGGCCGGTGGCGGCGGCCATCACGCCCTGCCAGCGCTGCAGCATGGACGCAATGACGATGGCGTTGGTCTGGGTGCCGCCGGAGATGAAGAACACGTCCGCCTCCGGGCAGGCGCAGGCGGCGCGGATCTTCTCCTTCGCGCTGGCGCAGTAGGGGTCGGTGCCGTAGCCGGGCACCTTTTCAAAGTTGGTCTCGGTCAGTTTCTGTAAAATAGCGGGGTGTGCACCCTCGCAGTAGTCGTTTTCAAAATACAGCATGGCAAAAACTCCTGATTCAGTGGTGTAAAGTGTCGATGAGGCTATTTTACTACAGGGGAGAAGTGCTGTCAAATGGCGGCATCTGGGCCAGCGTGCCGGTAACCACCATACCAAAGCAGGGCCTGCCCCCGAAGGAACAGGCCCTGCTTTGGTTTATGATGAAGTATGAGGATGTCTTTTTACGGCTCCATTGTAGCATCCGAAGCGGCAGTCCTGCTATCGGATTTGTGCCCGGGCGTATCAATATCCTGCCATTTTGCCCGGTAGGCGGTGGGCGAACAGCCGAAATGCTGTCGGAATTGCGCCCCAAAGTAGCTGCTGCTGCCAAGGCCGCAGCGCTGGGCGATGTCGGTGACGGCAAGCTTTGTCTGGAGGAGCAGCTGGCTTGCCATCTGCAGCCGGATGTTCTGCAGGTAGTCCGAGGGGGTGGTGTGCAGGCAGGTGCCAAAGCAGCGGTAACATTCCCGTTCGCTGCAAAACGCCGCGGCTGCGATGTCGGCCACCGAGAGCTTTTCGGCAGCATGAGCCGTCATGAACAGGATCATCTGCTTCACCTTGTCGCTGGCAGTGCTGCGTTCCGGTGCGGCAGGGGCAAGCTGCGGCAGCTGCTGCACAAAGGCCAGCCACACTTCGCTCAGCAAAGCCTGCAGCCGCAGCTCGTAGCCAAAGGCATCCTCGTCCAGATACAGGCTCTGGCGCAGCAGGTCCAGCGCTGCCGCCTGTCCGGGCACCTCCGGCGAAAGGGCCAGCAGTTCCAGCCCGGGCCGCTGCACCAGCGGGGTGATATAGCGCTGCTGCACCGTGCCGCCCGGCACACCGGCCAAGAGTTCCGCCTCGAACAGATGCAGTCGGAGGGCGGTGCCGTTTTTCAGCGACTGGGTGCGGTGCAGCACGTTGCTGTTCACCATGCCGCCGCTGCCCGCCCGGAACAGCCGCTGCCCGCCGGGCGTATGGTAGACGAGGGCACCCTTCTCCACATAGAACAGCTCCATGCTTTTGTGCCAGTGCCAGGTGCAGGCCCCGGCGGGGCCGTCCGGCAGCAGCACATGGCTGCAGATGTGGGGGAACTGTGCCGAGAACCCGGGCAGGCGTTCTTCCTGACTGCCGGGGTAGAGGTCGATGTCTGAAGAACGGATCGTGAGCATGAACGTTGCCTCCCTTCGCACGTTCAGTATAATTCGAGGGGGAGGGAAAAGTCAAATCGGACCGGCCCCGTTTGCGGCAAAGGATTTTTGCTGATTCTTTAACAGGGACTGTGGTATAATTTATACTCGAACAAGAATATCCTTTGGAAAGGGAGCGGCCGAATGAAAAAGAAAATGTTGCTGCACGATGCGCTGGTCATGGCCGGGGCGCTGTGCGGGGCCTATGCCATGGTGCTGCTGACCCAGGTGGTCATGGGCCGCATCGACGGCGTTGCCATGCTCATCTTTATGCTGGCGGTATTTATCACGTCGATGTATACAGAGGGTTACTTCTGGGGCGCGGCGGCGTCGGTCATCAGCGTGCTGGCGGTGAACTTCGCCTTCCTCTCGCCGTATTTTGCCTTCAACTTTACCCTGTCGGAAAACCTGTTCTCCGGCCTGGTGATGCTGGTGGTGTCCATCATGACCAGCACCCTCACCACCCGCATCAAGCGGCAGGAACAGCTGCGCATGGAGAGCGAGAAGGAAAAAATGCGCGCGAACCTGCTGCGCGCGGTCTCCCACGACCTGCGCACGCCGCTGACTTCCATTTACGGCGCGTGCTCCACCGTCATTGAAAACTATGACTCGCTGGATAAAACCAAAACGATAAAACTCCTTGGCGAGGCCTGCTCGGACGCCCAGTGGCTGAACCGCATGGTGGAGAACCTGCTTTCCGTCACCCGCATCGACAGCGAGAAGGTCACCGTGCAGAAGACCCCCACCGTGTTGGACGAACTGGTGGATGCCGTGGTGGTCAAGTTCAAAAAGCGCTATCCCGCCGTGCCGGTGCAGCTGGACCTGCCGGATGCCTTCATCGTGATCCCCATGGACTCCATGCTGATCCAGCAGGTGCTGATGAACCTGCTGGAGAACGCCGCCCTCCACGCCGAGGGCATGACGAAGCTGGTTTTGAAGGTGTTCACGGTGGACGACCGCGCGGTGTTCGAGGTGACGGACGACGGCTGCGGCATCCCGAAGGAACGGCTGAAGAACCTGTTCTCCGGCACCGGCGGCACCGACCCGGATGCCCCGGCGGACAGCCGCAAGCACGGCATGGGCATCGGCCTGTCGGTGTGCGCGGCCATCATCAAGGCCCACAGCGGCGAGATCCGGGCCGAGAGCCGCCCCGGCGAGGGCACCACCATCCGCTTCTGGCTGAAGACCGAAGAAATTGAACTGGAGGATGCAGAAGATGAGCAATAACAAGTTCAAGGTCCTCATCGTGGAGGACGAAGCGAATATCTGCAGCTTTATCGAAACGCTGCTGACCACCAATGATTATCAGGCGCTGGTGGCCCACACCTGCACCATGGGCCTGACTTTGTTCGCCTCCCACAATCCGGACCTGGTCATTCTGGACCTGGGCCTGCCGGACCGGGACGGCCTGGAGCTGATCCGCACCGTGCGGCAGAAGTACATGACCCCCATCATCGTGCTGTCGGCCCGCACCGACGAGATGGACAAGATCGAAGCGCTGGATCTGGGGGCCAACGATTACATCACAAAGCCCTTCGGCACCGGCGAGCTGCTGGCCCGGGTGCGCGCGGCGCTGCGGCTGAACCGCTACGGTGCCCCGCTGGGCGGTGCGGCCCCCAACGGCGAGTTCTGCGCCCAGGGCCTGCGCATCAACTACGACCGCCGCAAGGTGTTCGTGGAAGGCGAGGAGGTCAAGCTGACTCAGACCGAGTACAACATCGTGGCCTTCCTTTCCCAGCATGCGGGCCGGGTGATGACCTATGCGGCCATCGTCAAGGCCATCTGGGGCGACACCGACATCGGCAGCACCAAGAAGCTGCAGGTGAACATGGCCAACATTCGCAAAAAGCTGGGCAGCCGCCCGGGCAGCAATTCCTACATCCTCAACGAACTGGGCGTGGGCTACCGGATGCTCGACGAGGACTCCAGCCCCCGCAGCGAGGGCCTGGAATGATCCCGGCCCTTGCGCTGTTCGCGCTGACCTATGTGCTGATGCTGCGCCTGCCGCAGGAGCGGCCCTGGGTGGCGCTGTGCAGCGCGGCGGTGTTCATTGCGCTGGGCGAAGTGGGAATTTATGATTTCTCGCTGGGCGAAGCGCTGCGGGCCGTGGATTACAACATCCTGCTGATGATGGCGGGCACCATGGGCACGGTGTCGCTGTTCATCGAGAGCAAGATGCCCGCCCGCCTGGCCGAGATGCTCATCGCCAAAGTGCCGGACGTGCGCTGGGCGGTGTGCGCGCTGGCGCTGTTCGCGGGGTTCGTCAGCGCCTTTGTGGACAACGTGGCCACGGTGCTCATGGTGGCCCCGGTGGGCCTTGCCATTGCCCGCAAGCTGAAAATTTCGCCGGTGCCGGTGCTCATCGCCATTGCGGTGTCCTCCAACCTGCAGGGCGCGGCCACCCTGGTGGGCGATACCACCAGCATCCTGCTGGGCAGCTTTGCGGACATGAACTTCTTCGATTTCTTCTGGATGCGGGGCCGCCCGGGCATCTTCTGGGGTGTGGAGCTGGGCGCGCTGGCGTCGATGGCGGTGCTGCTGTGGCTGTTCCGGCGCGAAACGCAGCCCGTGACCGCCAAAGTGGAGACCGAGGCGGAGGACGACGTGCCCGCCGCCCTCATGCTGCTGACGGTGGGCCTGCTCATCGCGGCGTCCTTCCTGCCCCAGCCGGGCGGCGGCGTGCTGCGCGCGCTGTATGAGCTGCGCAGCGGCCTGGTGTGCATGGGGCTGTGCCTGTTCGGCGTTGTGCGCGCCTGCCTGCGGGCCCGCAGTGCAAAGCCGCTGGGCCGCGTGGTGCGGGAGCTGGACCGGGACACCCTGCTGCTGCTGTTCGGGCTGTTCATCGTCATTGCGGGCGTCCGCGCGGCGGGCGTCATCGACGCGGCGGCAGCGCTGTTCCACGCCATCGCCGGAGAGGACCCCTTCCGGCTGTACCTGCTGCTGGTGGCGGTGTCGGTGGTGCTGTCTGCCTTCATTGACAACATCCCCTATGTGGCCGCCATGCTGCCGGTGGTGCAGGGCATTGCCGGGCTCATGAACAACGGTGCGGGCATGGAGCCCTATGTGTTCTACTTCGGCCTGCTCACCGGCGCGACCCTGGGCGGCAACCTGACGCCCATCGGCGCTTCGGCCAACATCGCCGCCATTGGCATCCTGCGCAAGAACGGCGAGGCCGTGGCCACGAAGGACTTTCTGCGCATCGGCGTGCCCTTCACGCTGGCAGCCGTGCTGGCCGGGGCGGCGTATCTGTGGCTGGTGTGGGGCCGGGCGTGACCGGCGGGCGCCCCATGGGGACACGAAAACAAGAAACTTCCGCCCGCCGCAGGGCCCGGAAAACCGGCTTCGCGGCGGGCTTTTTCACGAAAGTATGACGTTTTGCGAAAAGGCAAAAGTTTTTTGCAAAAAATGCTTGACAATTCCCGCATATCTGGTATAATTACTATCGTTCCGAGCGACACG
>ERZ773210.1432-NODE-1432-length-23568-cov-3.782418_pt1 | contig 23568 bp, 21 predicted proteins | sample MGYA00580528_ERZ773210 | MGnify/ENA primary metagenome ERZ773210 (study PRJEB29015, sample SAMEA2737769) | human gut metagenome | biome: human gut; feature: human-associated habitat; material: faeces | place: China | collected 2012 ...
GAATTTGGTACCGCAGGCTTACGCGGTGTTTTAGGTGCGGGAACTAACCGTATGAATATTTATACAGTCGGTCAAGCAACTCAGGGTATTGCTAATTACATTATTGGTAAGGCTGCTGACGAAGAGCTTGATACGGTAGCCATTTGTTATGATTCTCGAATCAATTCTGAATTGTTTGCTCATACAGCAGCAAGCGTTTTAGCGGCAAATGGTATTACTTCTTTTGTCTATCCTCGTTTAGAGCCCACTCCTGCTTTATCTTTCGCAACGCGTTATTTGGGTTGTGCTATGGGCATTAATGTGACCGCAAGTCATAACCCGAGCCAATATAACGGTTATAAAGCTTATGGTCCTGATGGGTGTCAGATTGCATCTGATATGGCAGATGCAATTACGCAGTGCATTGCGGACGTGGATATTTTTGCCGATGTTAAAACCATGCCTTTCGAACAAGCTCAAGAGCAGGGTCTTATCAAAATGATTGGTGAAGATGTTCTTGATGCATATTTGGATTCGGTTTATGAGCAGCATATTCCTCAAAGCAATGATGATCCATTGCGTGTTGTATACACGCCCCTTAATGGTACGGGTCTAGAATGCGTTACTCGTATTCTAGAACGAATTGGCGTTAATGATATCCATGTTGTTGAAGAACAAGCTCAGCCAGATGGTAATTTTCCTACCTGTCCTTATCCAAACCCAGAGAATCGTGATGCACTTGAGCGTGGCATAGCGTTGTGTGAAGAAGTTCATCCTGATTTATTGCTTGCTACTGATCCTGATGCTGATCGTGTCGGTATTGCGGTTAAGCATGGTGAAGAATATAAGCTGTTAAGCGGTAATGAAGTAGGTGTTTTGCTTCTCGACTTTATTTGTCGCAGTCGTATTGCTGCAGGCACTATGCCTAAAAATCCAGTGGCTGTTACCACCATTGTTTCTTCGAGTATGGTAGATCCAATTGCCCAACATTATGGAGTAGAAGTTCGTCGTGTTCTTACGGGCTTTAAATATATCGGTGGTGTTATCGCTGAATTAGAGAACGATAATCGCAGTGATGATTTCATCTTTGGATTCGAAGAAAGCTATGGTTATTTAGCAGGTACACATGCGCGCGATAAAGATGCGATTGTTGCCTCTATGCTTATTTGCCAAATGGCTCGATATTATCGCGGTCTAGGCAAAAACCTTTACGAAGCTATGCAAGATTTGTATGACGAATATGGTTTCTATCACAACCGTACGCTTTCATTTACTTTTGAAGGTGCTGACGGTGCTCGTCAAATGACCGAGCTTATGCAAGATTTGCGTATGCATCCTATGCCTTCCATTGCTAATTTGTATGTTCATCAATATATCGACTATAAACTTGGTGTTAACGGGTTGCCGTCTGCTGATGTTATTCAATTCGACATGGATGATGGTAATAAGGTTATTGTGCGTCCAAGTGGAACCGAGCCTAAAGTAAAGGTGTATGTCTTTACGGTCGCAGATACGGAAAATCAAGCTCAATCTATCGATGCTCATATTGCTGCAGAAATGACGACATATATTAAGAAATTCTAATGAGTGATAGTTATGGCTGATTCTTCCAATAACCAATCTTATTCATTGATTAGCGTTGAAAAAGCTAAAAAACGCTCTTTTGAGGATCCGATGCCAGCTTCTGTAGGTATCGATACTTCTGCTGTGGCGTCTTCTTCGGAGAAAGAGAACAGCGTATCTAGAGCTAGTCAAGCTTCAGCTGAGTTGACTTCTCCAGATGCGCAAGAAGTTTCGGAGCCTTTAGATGCGCAAGAAATTTCGAAACTGCGTGCTGCGCAGAAACCTTCAAACTCTCCCGAGGCAAAAAAATTCGCTTCTTCGGAAGAGAGCGCGCTCGACAATTTAACGGAAGAAGATTTGCAAGGAAGTGCTCCTTTAGAGAATATGCATAAGATTATTCTTGTCGTATTAATTCTTGCCTTGATTGTTTTCGGCGTTTATTTCTTTGTGTTTATGTAATATCAGGTAGGCTGCTATGCAGAATTTAGAGATTGATCCCAAATCTAAAAAAGGAATTAAAGGATTAGTTATCTTTGCGGTAATTATGGCTTTGTTTGCCTTGGCTTTAGTTGTTGGTTTGGTGCTAAATTCTCAGTCCAGTCTATATAGTTTTGCTGCTCAGGAAGATCCACAAGATCAAAATACTGAATCTAATGAACCTTTAATCTCTTCACCGACCACTCAGGTCATTGACTTAGTTTCTCTTATGGGTCTGTCGCAGGATAAGGCCCTCGAACAGATTGGTCATGGAGCCTCTGTTCAAGATCAAGAAACGTTGAGCTCTCTTGGGTTTAGCAATGAGGTTGTAGTTGTTTTAGAAGATGAAAAGGGCGATCGCTACTCTGGTACACCTACGGTAACGTTAGGCTTTGATTCCGATGGTAAAGTTGCTGCTGCTTCCTATGAAGCACCAACTTCTTTGTTGGGCTATGGCGATGTCGCTTTTGCGCCAGCTGTTAAACAGTTTCATATTGTTGAATTCATTTTAGGGAAAGTTGGGTTAACGGAAATCGAAATAGGTGGCGTTAAATTGCCCGATTCGTCCGAATATTCCAGCTATGAGTCTGATAGAAAAACCTTATCGAGAGAGCATTATTCCTTTACGGGTAACACCAAGCAAGATGATCAAGATTATTCTTGGGAAGTAACGCTTGATTATGATTATTCGGTTGCTAATGAGGAATCAAACTTAGCATATACGATTAAACGCATTAGCGTAGCTATCATGAAAGCGTAATTGAGCCCCTGGTTTATTCTTGCGCTAAAGATTGATACTCGAAGATACTTTTTAAGCACTTACAAGAAAATATGAGTGATCTTAGCTGTCAGCTAATGAAACGCAAATCACTAATCAGTATTGTTTTTCAAGTACATGCATGACACATTTATCTGGCTTTTCTAAGAGCCCGATAAACCATTCATTGAGTTGTATTTGAAAGGGTACTTATGGCTAATCATCAACAATCTCCATATCAGCACAATCAATTTGGGCAGAATTCGTCCAATCAAGGACATCCTGGTAATCAGAATTTTTCGCAACGTCCTGGTGGGGCAGATCCTTATGCTCAGCATCGTTCCGATCAATTTCAATATCCAAAGCCAAAATCTGGTATGGCAATTGCTGGTTTGGTTTTAGGCATTATTGCGCTTCTCATTTCCTTTTTGCCAATCATCAACAATTTAGCTTTTATTCTTGGTTTACTCGGTTTAATTTTTGCGATTGTTGGCCTGGTAGGAACTGTCCGAGGAAAGAAGTCAGGCAAAGGAATAGCAATTGCGGCGCTTATTATTACTATTCTTTCGTGCGTCATCGTTCTTGCAACTCAAAGTATGTATTCAGCTGCAATTGATGAAGCAAGCACTTCGTTGGAAAACCCAGCGGTAAGTTCAACAGAGAGCTCTTCGAATGCGGTGGATACTACTGCATCAGATGATTCTGCAGCTGCTGAAAGTGAGTATACGGACATGACTTTGGGTACTTCAGTTGATTTCAGCAATGGTCTTACTGTGAGCGTAGATTCATATGAAACGGGTATTGAGAATTACGATGGTTCCTCTTTAACTGCAGCGTCAGTAACATATGTAAATAACGGCGATTCTGAGGCATCGTTTAATGTTTTCGATTGGGAAGGTCAGGACTCATCAGGTGTTTTAACTTCTGCCACTATTTATGGCAATTCTGATGACGAGCTCAGTTCTGGAAATCTTGTTCCTGGTGGCTCTATTACTGGTACGGTGTATTTCTCGGGTGATATCGAAAAAGTTCTCTATAACGCATCAGTATTTAGTGATGCCACTTATAGTTGGGTGCTTTCTTAATACCTGTAACTATTTCTTGCTTAGTGCGGATTTTGGAATTGTTTTATGAGAATCACTTGGAGTAGTAGTTCATCTTTTAATAGCGCCTATAGTGGTAGGAAGAAATCTACGGTTTGGTACAGTATCTCTAAACGAAAACGAAACCGTAGGAAGAAACGTATGGAAGAACCCCTAACAGAAGAATTACTTGATGAATTGCTCGCTTCGCCTAGTCCTACCTCATTCATTGTGAAAAATGAGGTGGGGAAACGCAGTCTTGCTGAATATCTTCAAGAACTTCTAGAAAAGAAAGGGCTTAAACGTTCAGAAGTTGTTAAAGCAGCGGGCCTTAATGAAACGTTTGGATACCAGATTTTTACTGGACAGCGTAAAGCCAAGCGCGACAAAATTTTGCAACTCGCCCTTGCAATGCATTTAAGCCTTAAAGAAACCGATAGGCTTCTTCAGGCTGGAGGAGTAAACGAGCTCTATTGCAAGAACAGACGTGATGCTATTATCATTTTCTCTATTGATAAGGGTTATTCGCTTCAGAAGACCGATGAGGAACTTTATCGTTTTGGCGAGGATACTATTTGCTAGATGCCGTTAGTGCGTGAATTACATACTGATCAAGATTGCTATGATCAAAAAGAAACCAATTCTTACGATCGGGAATCTATTAAACCTAACCCTGCGTCTTCAAAGGCGCAGGGTTTTTCTGCTTTGCATACTGATGATGAATTGACGCAGCTTGTTAGACGCGTTGATCATGACAACGAGTATGTAATTGATAGGGTATTAAAGAAATCTGATTTTGAAGAAACCCAGCTCGTATATAAGCGTAAATCTGATGGTAAAAAAACTGGTCCTTTTATTCGTAAATATCTAAACGTCGAGGCGGGCGTTGGCTCTGCCTATGAAAAGATATTCACTCTTCAACGTAGTGGCGTTCCTTTTGTTTACTTGCCAATGATTTATGAGTGCTATTTTCTGCACAATACTCTCATTGTGGTAATGGAATACATCCAAGGTGAGACCTTGCAAGAAGTGGTGTATCGCTGCGATCCTTCGGTTGAACTTGCAATTGAAGTATTTCCGAAATTATGTAGTGCGGTACAAGAGCTACATGAGAAATTTAACCCACCGCTTATTCATCGTGATTTAAAACCTGCAAATATCATTATGTCGTTCAATAGATTGACGTTGATTGATTTTGGTATTGCTCGAGAATATCGTGATGGACTTGATAAAGACACAGTTCGTTTTGGCACGCGTGAGTATGCTCCTCCTGAGCAATTTGGTTACGGCCAGACCGATATGCGCAGTGATGTGTATGCTCTTGGGATGCTTTTGTACTACTGTTTAACCGAAGAAACTGCCGATGTTTTTGTTCGCAAGAATAAATTTGCTAATTCTGCAATCCCTGAAGAATTGCGTTGCATTATCGAAAAGGCTTGCGCTTTTGATCCTCAGGATAGGTATGCAAGTGTATCGGAACTAGAGGCTGACTTTACTCAAGCTTGCCATCTTCTTTATCGAAATCACTCAGCAGTACCATCAGGTGCTCCTGTTTATCTTCCGAATAAGCAGTTCCCTCCGCCTAGTGGTGATCCGATTTATCCTATGGGAAAGAGTAATACTGGACCTATCACTTCAAGTGGAGTTGTGCATCGAGGGACCAGTGCGTTCGGTAAAACGTTTCAAGATGTGCTTATCAAGGTACAAGACGCTTTCGCTTCTATTCCTTTGTGGGTAGGTGTGATTTGGAATATTTTCTTAGTTTTGTTTCTTGCGCTTGGTATAGCTGGATGCATATCTGCAATGCTAGATCCTGCTGGTTCGGGCTTAGAGGCATATCCTTTTTGGTATAGAGCTTATGGTTGTATGGGCTTTGTCGGCATAAGTTGGATGTCGATTACCTATGTCTTATCCGACAAGCGATTGCTTTTTAGGAAGTTACCTAGGGCAAAAAGGTTTTCTTTTATTATGCGAGTTCTCATTTTTGCTATCGGGATCCCTTGTGCTTTAGCGCTCGTATTTGTATTTTTAACTTTGCTGATAATGCCGCCAGTAGTTACCTGGTCGTAGGGTTGTCTGAGAGAGTTTGGCTTAATGTATGCCTGTCTAGATGAAAACTCTATTTTCAATAAAAAATTTTGTGAACATCCTTTACAGCGTTAAAGAGAATGGTATTATATACAAGCTGTTTTCAAGAGAAGCGTATAGCTTCCACCTGGTTCGGCGCATGATTGCTGCTGATGGGTTATATGAATAAGTTCTCGATAATTCGAGTATTCGTGTGGCCTGCAATCGTGTGATGTGCAGGTTTTTTTATGCAGCAGGTTATTTGAGTTTGTGCATGGTAGCACCGGATCGATGAAAGAAGGAGGTGGGCACCATAGCAGCTCAGGAACCAAGGCTCAATGAAGCCATTAAGGTTAAGGAATGCCGTTTGATTGCCTACGACGGATCCCAATTGGGAATTTTTCCTATTGAGCAGGCTCAGCGCATCGCCGATAACGAGGGTTACGATCTGGTAGAGATCGCACCTCAGGCAAAGCCACCTGTTTGCCGCATTATGGACTATGGAAAGTTTAAGTATGACCAGGCCATTAAGGCAAAGCAGGCTCGCAAGAATCAGAGCAAGATTGAAACTAAGGAAATGAAGTTTCGCCCCAAAATTGATATTGGGGATTACACCACCAAGAAGAAGCACGTTATGCGATTCTTGGCAGCTGGTTCTAAGGTGAAGATTACGATTATGTTCCGTGGTCGTGAAATGTCTCACCCAGAACAAGGTTTAAGCATCCTTGAGCGTCTTGCTGATGACTTGAAGGACGTTGCGGTTATTGAAAACCAACCAAAGATGGAAGGCCGCAACATGCATATGCTTATTGCTCCGTTGCCAACGACGGTTAAGAAAAAGAAGGAAGAACAGGGAAAGGACAACTAATGCCCAAGATGAAGACTCATCGCGGCACCGCAAAGCGTTTCCGCGTTACCGGTTCCGGTAAGATTATGCGCTCCAAGGCATACAAGTCTCACATCATGACCAAGAAAAGCCAGAAGCGTAAGCGTAATTTCCGTCACGAAACTGAGGTTGCAACTGCTGACAACAAAGTAATCGCTCGCAACCTTGGTCTTCGCTAGTAAAAGGAGGAACACAGTATGCCTCGTGTAAAGCGTGCAGTTAACGCCCACAAGAAGCGCCGCACCGTTCTTAACCGTGCAAAGGGCTATTATGGCGCAAAGTCTCGTTCTTATCGTGCTGCTAAAGAGCAGGTACAGCATTCTTTGCAGTACCAGTATCGTGATCGTCGCGCAAAGAAGCGTGAGATTCGTCGTCTCTGGATTACTCGTATCAATGCTGCTGCTCGCATCAATGGTCTTTCTTATTCCGTATTTATGAACGGATTGAAGAAGGCTGGCGTTGAGTTGGATCGTAAGGTTCTTTCCGATATGGCTATTAACGATCCTGACGCATTTGCAGCATTGGCTGAAGTTGCTAAGAAGGCTCTGTAATACGGTATTCTTGGAAAGTTTTTAGTTCTACCAAGTAGCCAGTAATTGTCTTGGTAAAAGACATACTTCACTTCAAATTGTAAGAAAGCTCGCCTAAGCGAGCTTTCTTTTTTGTGTAACTACCTCCAGGGATCTTCTTCGAACTTCAAATCCTTAAGCGTTCCGTCATGATAGTCCGAATAAGGATCATATAAGTCATCGTCTTCGTTTGCGTCTCTCACAGAGGGCTTTAATGGTTTTGTCTTCTGTGAGGATTTCTCGTTCTTCGGTAATTTGGGTTTAAGTGGTTTGCTGCTTGGTTTCAATGTATAACGTTTGGTTGATTTTTCGCTATTATAGGTATCCATGAGTTTCGCTTTTCTTTAACAATAAGAAGTGAACGTATTATTTTGTTTAAGGTATCAGATTATAGACCGAGTAGTAATAATCATCGCAACATGAGTTCTACTTGAATATGACTTACTGGATGTATGTAGACCGTAGTCAATTAGGTAAGAAAGGACACCAATGAAGGTTGAAGTAATTTCAAAAGATGGGGAAGAAGTACGCTTGCTGGCTACGGCGGATGCTGATGAAATGGAGCGTGCTTTTACCGATGGCTTGGATGCTTTTATTCTGCAATACAATTTAAATACGCTTAAAGGGGAATCCGCTTACGACAAAATCGTAAACACCCTTCCTCAGGAAGAAGCTGACCAAGTTATTTATTCTTCAGTAGTTAACTTTCTTGTTCCTTTTGCTATATCTGAATATGGCAAAGCTCCTTTGGCTACGTATGATATTGCCTCAGAGGAAGTTCCTGCATCAGGCAAGCCTTTTGCTTTCCAGCTTACGTTCTTGGAAAAACCTCATTTTGAACTTTCAACCTACGAGCCTGCTACCGTATCTATTTCCGCTAAGCCCGAAGTACAAGAAAGTGATATCGAAGAGCAAATGCTTATGCTTGCTCGTCAGATTGCGGCAGCTCAGCAAAATGAAGATCCTAATTCAGAAAAGCTTGTTGTCCCAGCTGTTACTGATACGTGGGTAAAAGAAAATTTCGGTGATTCTAATATCAATACCGTAGATGATCTGCGTGAGCGCTTCCGTGCAACCTCAGAAGAAGAACTTGCTCTTCGTTACGAGCAGCTTAAGATGGCTGCAGCTATGGAAGCTTACGTTGATCGTTTCACGGGTTCAGTTTCAGAAAAAATGCTTTCTGCTATGACGCAGGAATTGTTCGAAACTTTGGTTTCTGACTTGATTAGTGAAGGAACCAATTTTGAAGAATTCGCAAAACAACAAGGCTTAACAGAAGATGAGGTAAAGGATTCTCTTTCTGCTCAAGCTGAAAGCCAGCTTATTCAAGGCTTCATTTTGGATGCTATTTTCGCTCACGAACAAATTGTTTTGCAGCCTACCGATTTACTGCAAGCATTAAAGAATATTGCGCCAGGTAAGGAAGAGGCGACTTTTGAGTCTATGCAAAAATCTGGTCGTGCTTTCTTGCTTAAGCAAAGCGCTGAGCGCATGAAGGCTGCGGAATGGATCATGGATAATACAACTTTTGTTGTTGAATAAGTTATTTCGCCACGGACCTGCCAAGATACGATAAACTAGAGAACTGTGAACATGTTCACAGCAATCGGCCTCCTGTTTTGTCGATGGGCGACAAAATGGTTCAGACATAACTTCGGGTTCTGAGGGGCTAAGACGAATCCGAAATGAAGGAAGTGGTATCTATGGCAGCTCCCGCAACAGAGCATGTACGTAATATTGCGCTTGTCGGTCAGGACGGTGCTGGTAAAACGTCGCTTGCAGAGGCAATGCTCCATATTTCAGGCAAAACTCCTCGAATGGGAACCACCCATGATGGAAAGTCATATCTGGACTATGACGAAGAGGAAATCAGGCGTCGTTTTACTTTAGGCACTTCAATTGCTCCTATTCCTTATGGTGATGACTACAAGATTAATCTTCTTGACACTTCTGGACAGGCCGACTTCTTAGGGGACACCTTGGCTACCATGCAAGTATGTGAGATGTGCATGTTTGTAGTTGACGCGGTAGCAGGTCCTCAAAATATGACTACCCGCTTATGGCATGAAGCGGAAGTCATGCGTACTTCTCGTTGTGTCTTCATCAATCATATCGACCGCGAAGGTGCTAACTTCGATGTAGCAATGGCTCAGCTACACGCTCGTTTTGGTTCACGTTTGGGCGCTGTTACTATTCCTATTGGTGTCGATAGCGACTTCAAGGGCGTAATCGATATTCTTCGTATGAAAGCTCGCTATTTTATTGACGGTGGCGAAAAAGTTGAAGATATTCCTGAGGAATTTGCTGATGCCGCCCAGATTGCTCGTGATAAACTTTGCGATTTAGTAGCAGAGGCTGACGATGAGTTGATGATGAAATATCTTGATGGGGAAGAGCAGCTTTCTCAAGAAGAGCTTGAATCACTGCTCCAAGAAGCAATTGCTCAGGAAATCTTTATTCCCGTATTCGTTGGTTCAACCATTATTGAACAGGGCATTAAGGGAATCATGGATGATATTTGCACCTATTTCCCTCATCCCCGTCATCATGGTCCTTTCTATTTGGCTGATGGTTCAGAACTTCGTGTTGATGAAACGGGCGAACCTGCAGGATTTGTCTTTAAAACCATTTCCGACCCCTTTGTTGGTCGCCTGAGTTTTATTAAGGTTCTTTCGGGATATCTTGAGCCTTCGACTGAAATGGTTAACGCTCGTACGGGCAAGAAAGAACGTCTTGGTCATATTTATGTCATGATGGGCAAAGAGCCTATGGATGTTAAGAGCGCAAAAGCTGGCGACATTGTAGTAGTTCCTAAGCTCACTGAAACCAAGACAGGCGATACCCTTTCTAAGAGTGGTTCTATCGAAGTCGATCCTTTGCCTTTGCCTGTTCCTCAGTATCCTGTTTGCGTTGTTGCCAAGAACAAAGCAGACGAAGATAAGCTCGGTACCTTCTTGGCTCGCCAGGCTGAGGTTGATCCTACCATTCAGCTTACCCGTAATGAAGAAACTCATCAGCAGATTCTCTACACCATGGGTGATATGCAGGTGGATGTGTTACTCAACCGCCTGAAAGCTCAAACAGGGGTAGAGGTTGATCTTGTTCCTGTTCGTATTCCTTATCGTGAAACCATCACGAAGCAGGCAGAAGCTCAGGGTAGACACAAGAAGCAGACGGGCGGTTCAGGTCAGTTTGGTGATTGCTGGTTGCGTTTAGCTCCAAATCCTGGCGAAGGTTACGAGTTCAAGAATGAAGTTGTAGGCGGTCGTATTCCTAAGAATTTGATTCCTGCTGTAGATAAGGGCGTTCAGGAAGCTATGCAAGAAGGATTCCTTGCGGGATATCCTATGGTTGATATTTGCTGCACGGTATATGACGGCTCCTATCATTCGGTTGACTCTAATGAAATGGCCTTCAAGACCGCAGCTCGTATTGGCTTTAGAGCAGCATGTGAACAGGCAGCACCCGTTATTCTTGAACCAATGGCTGATATGAGTATTGTTGTTGGCGAAGAATATGCTGGTACCGTAATGGGTGATGTGGCAACACGTCGTGGTCGTATTGTTGGTACTGACTCTGACGATGCGGGCGATACCATCATCGTAGTTCGTGTCCCTTATGCAGAGGTAGTATCTTATACAAAAGACCTGCGTGCTATGACTCGTGGTTCTGGCACTTATTCGCTCGAGATTAATGGATATGAGCCTGCACCTTATGATGTTCAGCAAAAGCTTGTTGAGGAATATCAGGCATCTCGCAAGTAGATTGGTGAATCTAAGTTTTTCTGAGCGGTAACGAGACTTTCGTAGTTTATTTTTCGCAGACCCAGGTTTGTTGTCCTTTGATAACAGACCTGGGTTGTTTTAGGTAACGCTCGTTTATTTCGATTGCGCAATTCCGCCTGATAAAGCTTCTTTGCTTAATTCCGCTTTATTAAGAAATTAAAGAAGGATCGAAGAGCACATTTAAATCGACATGTGTCTGAATGCCCGAAACGCTTCCTGTTGATGTGTATTGCCACATAACAATTGGAGTTGATGTTGTGGGTACTGTGTCGTTATATTCGGCATACCAAATGTCTTCTTTAAGGCTGCCTAGATCATAGCGTGCTAAATCATGCTGATTTCCATACACCAATGTTGAATATCCTGCTTGTTTAATGCGATTGCAAAAAGCTTCTGCATTCTTTGTGCACTGTTCTGCGCTTAAATTATTGGCTCGTGCATTATGGTTCGGCATGTCTTCAAGGTCATAAGCAATAGGGCAAGTAACATTCATTCCTTCGATAAGCTGCAATACGTATTCAGCTTCTTCTATTGCTTCATCTTCAGTAACTGCCTGAGAAAAGAAATACACACCGAAGGGAACTCCTGCTGCTTGAGCGCTGTCTGCATTAGAGTAAAACGTTTCATCCGCAAACATATTTCCCTGGGTGTAACCACGGCTTCCACAACGAATCATTGCGAAATCGATACCATCATTTGCTACCGCATTCCAATCAATAGTGCCCTGATGGCTCGATACATCAATACCCGTTTTAGAGGTTATTTGTCCAGCTTGTTGGTATACCATGCGTCCATTTTCTTGCGTTAGGTTATTCCAATCATAATCGCGTGAATGGCTGCAACTTTGAATTCCAATAGTAAGAAGAATAATGAGGGCAAGGATTCCTATAACGAGTGCTACTAATTTCGTTGGAAATGGTTCTGATTTGGTAGAGTAGGTAGCGCTATAGGGGCGTGAGGTAGTTTTCGTTTTCGATGTTGAATAGCTCTTACGCGAATAAGAATTATAGACATGGGGAGTGTGAGAGCGCTGAGCATGTGAGCCTGCGCGATGTTTAGCCGTAGTCCTTCTAGTTGATCTACTAGAGGTTTGTGGCGAATGTTTCTTGTTTCGATACGATGTCATGTGCTGATTGTATCAGTGATTAGGTATCTGTTGGCTTTCTGTTACAACTCTACGATAGAATACAACGGTTATAACTTTTATAGTTTCCTCCCAATGTGATAGGAGTTAATTGTATGTGTGGAATTGTTGGCTATACCGGTTCACTTCAGGCAAAAGAAGTTTTGCTTGAAGGTTTGAAGCGTTTGGAATATCGCGGTTATGATTCTGCGGGTATTGCAGTATTTGATGGCGATAAATTAAATATCGTAAAACGCTTGGGTAAAGTATCGGAATTGGTTGATGCCCTTGGACCTCAAACCTGTGTTGGCACGTGTGGCATTGGTCATACTCGTTGGGCAACCCATGGTGCTCCTTCCGAGCGTAATGCACATCCGCATACGAGCTGTGCATCCGATATTGCAGTAGTTCATAACGGTATTATTGAAAACTTTACTGAACTCCGCGAAGAACTTATTGCGAGAGGTCATACCTTTGAATCTGATACCGATACAGAAGTAGCTGCTCATCTTGTTGAGGAAGCTTATAATGGTGATCTGTTAGAAGCGGTACGTAGTGCTGCTTCAAGGCTTGTTGGCGCATATGGTCTTGCTGTTACCTGCGAACAAGAACCAGGCACAATTGTAGTAACGCGTAAAGATTCTCCCATTGTGCTTGGCGCAGCAGAAAATGGTAGTTATGTTGCATCTGACATTATTGCTGTTATTGAAGCAACACGTGACGTTGTCATTATGGAAGACAATCAATTTGCTGTTATGAAGCCCGAAGGCATTACGTATTTTGATCAGGATGGTATAGAAATTCATCCAGAAATTACCCATGTTGACTGGGACATTGATGTTGCAGAAAAAGGCGGTTATCCCGACTTTATGTTAAAGGAAATTCACGAACAGCCTCGCGTAGTTCGTGATACCTTGGCAGGCCGTATGTCTGGTCGAGAAATCAAGATCGATGAGCTTACTCTTACTCGCCAAGAGCTTAACTATATTGATCGTGTCTACATTATCGGATGCGGTACGTCGTATCATGCAGGTCTTATCGCTAAGAATTTGATTGAGGCATGGGCTCGAATTCCTACTGAGGTAGAAGTGGCAAGTGAATTCCGCTACCGCAATCCTATTATTACGCCTACTACTTTGGTGGTTGCTGTTTCTCAGTCGGGTGAAACGGCAGATACGCTTGCCGCAATTCGTGATGCACGAATTAAGGGCGCTAAAGTTTTTGGTATTACTAACGTTATTGGTTCTCCTGTTGCGCGAGAATCTGATGGTGTTATTTATACAAAGGCTAATAAAGAAATTGCAGTTGCTTCAACTAAGTCGTTTATTGGTCAGGTTGTAAGTTTGACTTTGTTGGCAATGTTGCTTGGCCGTGTGAAGGGTAAGTTAACGCTGAACATGACCCGTATGCTCTTTACTGAGCTTGCAGATACTGCTGATCAAATTGAGGCAATTCTTGATGATACTTCGGTAATTGAAGAAGCTGCTCATTTCTTTGATGACCGAGATTCAACCCTCTACATTGGTCGTGGCTTAGGTGAAGCAGTATGTTACGAAGGCGCATTAAAGCTTAAAGAAATTAGTTATATTCATGCGGAAGCTTATGCTGCAGGCGAAATGAAGCATGGTCCTATTGCATTGTTGGATGATGGTTTCCCTATTGTTGCTGTTGTTACGCAGAGTGCAACCTACGATAAAACCCTTTCCAATTTGGAAGAGTCCAAATCTCGTGGCGCCAAGATTATTGCAATAGCTACCGAAGGCGACGAAAACGTTAAAAAGGTTGCGGACCATGTAATCTATATTCCAAAAGTTCGCGATTCGTTTATGCCTATTACTGCAAGTGTTCCTTTACAGTTGTTGGCACGTGCGGTTGCGGTTGCTCGTGGTTGTGATGTAGACCAGCCACGTAACTTGGCAAAGTCTGTTACCGTAGAATAAAAGCATTAATTCTTATTCAAGTTTGTCTTGAAGGATTCGAAAAGAGTAATTAGCTTTGAAAGATACAGAGAAACTATCGCAAGATGAGGCGCTTCAGGGCGCTTCATCTGCTGTTTTGCCTGATTCGGTTTCCCTTGGAGTGGATATTGTAGAAATTGAACGTATGAGGGCTATCCTAAAGCGATCTCCTGCGTTTGCTCGACGTGCTTTTTCTGAAGAGGAACAGGCGTATTGTAATGCAACTGCCGCTCCTGAATTTCACTATGCAACAAGGTTTGCTGCAAAAGAAGCCGTGGTAAAAGCGCTTGGTACGGGGTTTTCTTCGGGTATTGGGATTAAAGATATTGAAGTGTCGCTTGATAGTAAGGGCAAGCCACGTGTAGTGTTGCATGGTAGAGCAAAGGAAATCTTTGAAGAGAAGAATATTGAAGAGCTTCCTCTTTCTCTTTCTTATACCCATAAAGAAGCAGTAGCTTGCGCAATGGCTTTAACGGGCGATGTCCGCAAGGCAACGGAGCGAAAAATTAGCCCAACTGAAGCTCTTACTCGACAATTTAAAGAGGTGCGCTCGCTCCTAGACGATATCGATACAAAAGAAAGTCGGTAAAAGAAATGGAACAGAAAGAACTTGCTTCATTAATTCCTTATCCAGCCGATGATGCCCATAAGTATTCTCGTGGTAAATGCGTTCTACTTGCTGGGTGTGCCCCTTACCCAGGGGCTGCTTGCCTTGCGGCTCGTGCATCGCAGTATGCAGGAGCAGGGTATACGCAAGTGTTTACCGCATTTGAAAACAAATTAACGCTTCGTTTGTATAGACCTTCTTTAGTGGTGAATTCCTTTGAGGAATTCTTCCCATTACAGGCGCTTAAACCAGGTAGTAAAGGTGCTTTTGTTATGGGTCCTGGCTTTGAAGCTGATGATCTTCATATTTTGTCTCTTATAGAATCGGTGCTTAATTATGCAGCACGCCCTGTTCTTATAGACGGGGGCGCTCTTTCATATTTACCTGCCTTGCGTGAAGACTCTACCTGGTCAAATACCCTTACGCTTCTTTCGGGTTCTTTGATTTTGACTCCTCACTATGGTGAAGCGGTAAAACTTGGCGAGCCGTTTAATATCGATGTGGCCTCTATGTCTCAAGAAGAAGCAGCTAAGCAACTTGCAACGTACTACAACGCTACCGTTGTATTAAAGGGAGCAGATACTGTTGTTGCTCAGCATGATAGACATGAAGTTATAACGTTTGGTAGTGCAGTTTTATCTAAGGCAGGAACGGGAGACATCTTGGCCGGTACTATTGGTGGACTGCTAGCGCAAGATATGGATCCCTACGAAGCTTGCATTTTAGGCGTTTCTGTTCATGCTAAAGCAGGTCTATTAGCGCAAGATAAGTACGGCATAGTAAGTGCAAGTGCCGAAGAAGTATTAGAGAATATTCCAGGTGCCTTTTTGTTATATCAAGAGAGCTAACTTTTCAAATTACGTAGTAATTTTGAGGTCATTTTAAGAGAAGCGGCGATTTAGCTGAGCTTATATCGTAGTTATAAAGCGAGGAAGTCATGCAAGATTCAGCTCATGAAACTGAAGAAACCTTAGCGGATAGGGTAGTGCGTCTACGTCGAGAAATTGAATATCACACGCATCGCTATTACGTCTTGGACGATCCGGAAATATCTGACGCAGCATTCGATTCGCTCATGCGTGAATTGCGTGATTTGGAAGAATCACACCCTGAACTTCGGGATCCTTCTTCACCAACTCAACGAGTTGGTGGTGCAGTAGGTAATCAATTTGAGCCAGTAGTTCACGAGCAGCGCATGTACTCGCTTGATAATGCTATGAATTTTGAGGAACTGGATGCCTGGATGCAGCGTACTGAATCCGCTTTGGGTTCCTTTGTGCCTCTTGTTTGCGAATTGAAAATTGATGGTTCTTCTTTGGCGCTTACCTATGAACAGGGAAAATTGGTTCGAGCCGCTACGCGTGGTGATGGAACCACGGGTGAAGATGTTACGGTAAATGTTCGTACGGTACACGACGTGCCTTTACGCTTGATGGATTCAGGCTACAAGGGAATACATTCTGGCATTCCTTCTATCGAGCTTCGTGGCGAAATTTACATGTCAAAATCAAGCTTTCAAGCACTCAATGAACAGGCTGAAGCACAGGGTAGTAAAACTTTTGCGAACCCTCGCAATGCTGCTGCTGGATCTTTGCGTCAAAAAGATCCTTCCATTACTGCCGAGCGAGATTTGTCCACCTTTATGTACGCTATAGCACGTGAAGCTTCAATTGAAGCAACGAGCCAGTGGGAACTTTTGTCTTGGCTTCGCGAATGCGGTTTCCATGTAAATCCTGATGTGCGTTTATGTACTAACGCCAAAGAAGTTCACGAGTTTTGTCGCGAATGTTTGGAAAAGCGTGCAGATCTTCCTTATGAAATTGACGGGGTAGTTGTTAAGGTAGACTCTTTCGCTTTGCAAGAGGAATTGGGTTATACCGCTCGTGCTCCTCGTTGGGCTATTGCCTATAAATTTCCTCCAGAAGAAAAAACTACCGTACTTCGTGACATCACTGTTCAGGTTGGTCGTACGGGTGCTTGTACGCCAGTTGCAGAACTGGATCCTGTTTTGGTTGCAGGTTCTACGGTTGCGCGCGCAACACTTCATAATGAAGACGAGGTACAGCGCAAAGATGTTCGTATTGGAGATACGGTAATTGTGCGCAAAGCGGGTGATGTTATTCCTGAAGTTTTGCGACCTATTCTTTCACTTCGTCCAGAGGATGCAAAAGTATGGACCATGCCTGATGTGTGTCCTAGTTGTGGATCTCCTTTGGTGCGCGAAGAAGGCGAGGCAGCGTATCGCTGTGTTTCATTGGAGTGTCCTGCTCAAGCTCAGGAACGATTGATGCATTGGGCTAGTCGTGGTGCTCTTGATATTGAGGGCATGGGCGAAGAGCTCATTGGGAAACTTATTGATGCTGGCCTCTTGCATGATGTTGCAGACTTTTATCAGTTGACCTTTGAACAGCTTGAACAGTTAGATATGGGTCGTCTTACTACGAAAGGCGAACCTATTGTGCTAGGCCCTGTTTTGGCGAAAAAGCTTATAGCAGCCATTGAAGAGAGTAAATCACGCACTCTGGCTAATGTGGTGTTTGGTCTTGGTATTCGCCATGTTGGTAAAACCATGGCAGAAACTATTACGCGCGTATATCCTTCGATGGATGCTCTTCGAAATGCCAAGGTTGATGATCTTGCCAATATCGAAGGCGTTGGTGTAATTATTGCGCAGAGCATTCATGATTTTCTGAAGAACGAAAAGAATCTTGAGGTCATTGCTCGTTTGGCAGATGCGGGTCTTCCTATGACTCAAGACTTTGAAAAACCCGCTCTTCCCCAAACTCTTGAGGGTATGACGTTTGTTTTGACTGGTACCTTGGTTGAATCCGGGCTTACCCGTGATGAAGCAGGAGAAAAACTTAAAGCGTATGGTGCTAAAGTTTCCTCAAGTGTTTCCAAGAAGACCAGCTATGTAATTTGTGGTGAAGCTGCGGGTTCGAAACGAACAAAGGCTGAAAGCTTGGGAGTTCCTATTTTGACCGAGCAAGACTTTTTGCAGTTGATAGAAACAGGTCTTGTGCCTACCGTGGGCGAACGTAGTAATGATACGGGTCTTTTTGCCTAGTCAACGAGTGATATAAAGGACGTTAGAAACACTATGAGTAAAGTTCGGCTAGATGATTTGCTTATAGAGCAGGGGTATTTTCCCAATAAAGATGCGGTACTACGTGCGGTAATTGCCAAAGAAGTTCGCGTAGACGACGTGTATGTAACGAGTGCGGCAGTTAAGGTTAAACCTGACGCGGATATTTTCGTGAAGAATACCAAACGTTTTGTTTCTCGGGGTGGTCACAAACTTCAAGGTGCGCTTGATTATTTTCATGAGAATGTTGAAGGAAAGCGTTGTATCGATGTTGGGTCTTCGACTGGCGGATTTACTGATTGTTTGCTTCAGGCAGGCGCTCAAAGTGTAGCGTGCGTTGATGTAAATTATGGCCAACTAGCCTGGCAATTACGGCAAGACGACCGTGTAAGTGTTTTTGAGCGTACTAACATTCGTCTTGCTGATCCTGCTGATTTGGGAGCACCTTTTGATATTGTAGTATGCGATTTAAGCTTTATTGGAATCGCTCAATTAGCCGATGTTTTTGCATCTCTTTGTAGTTCAGGTAGTGTATTTCTTGGCTTAATTAAACCCCAATTTGAAAGTCATCATGATGAAACTGAACGTGGTGTTGTAGTTGATGAAGCGGTTCGTCAACGTGTGATTTCTGAAGTAACGCAGGCACTTGAACAGGTTGGTTTTACGGTGGATGGGGTCGTGCAATCTCCTATTAAAGGCCCAGAAGGCAATATAGAATATATTGTCCGTGCAGTCTTCTCTGGATAGATTAAACCGTGATTCTTACTAGGTTTAATACCTGGTAAGGCTGTAAGCTGAAGTAAAGATTGGCAATATCGTGAATGTTTCCTACGAGCAACCGTTAATAGATTACATGGTTAAGAAAAAGTATTCCGCTATTGTGGTCGAACAAATTGACCCTGTTGGATGTTGTGCGGATACTTCTGAGTTGCTGTTGCGTTTTGTCAACGAAAAAGGTGCCGATAAGCTTCGCGATCAAGCAATTCGACAGCTGGATGCTCCTTTTGGTGAACTTTTTGTTATGGTTCGCGGTCTTGATTATGACAATGAAATTACCTTTGGTCTTCGTAACTTCTTAGGGTTAAAAGATATTACGGTAAAAGGAATTCGTCATTGGCAAATTTAAATACCCCTTACTGCATGACAATAAGGGGTATCTGAGTTTGATGTGTAAGCTAATTACCTGTAATTAATAGGTAGTGGGAGCAAGTAAGACTTTGCCTGTTCCGCGATAAACGTTTACTAAACCTTCACCAGAAGCAGCTGATCCAATAAGAGATTTGCCAGAACGCTCGACGCTAAAGTTCAAACTTCCGCTCCAGCATAATGCCATATTGCCATCAATCTTTAATATATCGTTATCAAGTGTAACTTCAATGAGTTCTTCTTTGGGGCTAGGGGATTCAAGAGCTAAAGCACCATAGCCATTAATGCTTAAGTTGAACAAGCCTTCGTTGCCGGCAACAGCAGATGAAACATTGGTGCGCATAACTGCTTGATGCTGCAAGCTAGAATAGCAAGCAAGGAATAAACCATCGTCTAACACGATGCTGTTGCCCCAATTAGCAACGTCAATAAGCAAGATGTATTTATAGGTAGGCTCAAGAATTACTTTGCCAGTACCTTTATATTCAGGTTTAATAGCACTTTCTTTCGTTACTGCTCCACGAACTGCTTTACCTAAGAAGTCACCAACTCCTGTTACGCCTGTAGTCTGCTCGACGTCACCCACCATCCACTGCATTGCTCCTGCTTGAATGGTTACAGGTGCCTGACTTAAGTCGCAAATTACTTGACGACGGCGTACATTCATTTCACTTGAAAAGTAAGCGGTAGCAGCAGATTCGGGAGTAACACTTAAATCTCGTTTCCATTCGATTACCTGAAAGGCACCGAGTGCATCAAGTATTTGTACATCGTCATTTTCGGTGAAATTACTGATAGTGAACATGTCTCCTCCAAGAAACCGCAACAAATAAAAGATCCCTTACACAAGTGTAAGGGATCGAACGTAAATTCAGCGTTGTAATTACCGACTAATTCTTTAAAGAATTTAGTGGGGCGGGCATACGTCCGCCACGATGAGCAAATACGGTACCTGCATTTTGATTAACGGGCATTACAGGAGCATAGCCAAGCAATCCACCAAAATCGAGTTTGTCTCCCACTTTTTTGCCAATAGCTGGAATTAAACGCACTGCTGTGGTTTTATTGTTGATCATACCAATGGCGCATTCGTCAGCAATAATGCCAAAAATTGTTTCAACAGAAGTGTCGCCTGGTACTGCAATCATGTCTAAACCAACTGAGCAAACACAGGTCATAGCTTCAAGTTTTTCTAGGCTAAGTGCTCCCGCTTCTGCAGCGCGAATCATACCTGAATCTTCTGAGACGGGAATGAACGCGCCTGATAGACCGCCAACACTTGAGCTTGCCATTACGCCGCCTTTTTTAACGGCATCATTGAGCATAGCAAGAGCGGCTGTGGTGCCAGGACCACCGCAGGTACCAACACCAATAGCTTCAAGAATTTCTGCAACTGAATCGCCTTCAGCAGGGGTTGGTGCTAAAGAGAGATCAAGGATGCCTTTTTGAACACCAAGACGTTTGCTTGCTTCGCGGCTCATAAGCTCACCTGCGCGGGTAATCTTGAAGGCAGTTGCTTTGATTGCTTCAGCGATGCTGGTCATATCAGCTTCTTTTGGCATGCTGCGTAAAACGGCATTAACAACACCAGGGCCAGATACACCAACATTTACCACGGCATCTGCTTCTCCCGATCCATGGAAAGCGCCAGCCATGAAGGGATTGTCTTCTACTGCATTACAAAAGACCACCAATTTACCTGCACCAATGCATTGATTATCTGCAGTAAGTTCAGCTGATCGTTTGACAATATGAGCCATACGCAAAGCGGCATCCATATTAATACCTGCACGAGTAGAGCCAATGTTGACTGAAGCACAGACATTATTGGTAGTTGCCAAAGCTTCTGGGATTGATTCCATTAGCGTAATGTCTGCCTTGGTTGCTCCCTTATGAACCAGTGCAGAAAAGCCACCAACAAAATCTACTCCAACTTCTTTGCCTGCTTTGTCCATTGCTTGTGCAATAGGGGAGAAATCAGTTGCATCAGTTGCAGCACAAATTTCTGCGATAGGAGTAACGGAAATACGCTTGTTAACGATAGGAATACCATATTCACGTTCTAGCTGCTCTGCGGTTGGAACAAGCTTTTCCGCAGCAGAGGTCATGCGGTCATATACTTTGCGAGCCATCACATTGATATCTTCATGAGTGCAGCTTCGTAAATTAAGACCAAGGGTAATAGTGCGAATATCTAAGTGTTGCTGGCTTACCATTGCAAGGGTTTCAGCAATTTCTTCTGGAGTGATTTGCATGAAAGCAAAGCCTTTCTATACACGAATAAACTGTTTAGCAGCATACCAAATTTAGGGCAGTTTGTGCGTAAAGGTATGACAAGTGATGATTTTGTTACAGTCTTAGTTTTTGAACACTGTGTCTATTATTGTGCGCTCTGTTGAAATATAATGATATACATGAATTATAAAGAGGGAGAGTAGACAATACGTGGCGAAGACTCAGGGGCATAGTTCTCTACAAGTTTCGACTCAAAATGAAGATAGACGCATTGTTAAATCGAAACGTGCTCTTCGTGGTGCCTTAATAACCTTGATGGAAACTAAGGGCTTCGAGGCAATAACCGTAAACGATTTATGTAGTGCGGCGGATCTGAACAGAGGCACTTTTTATAATCACTTCTCCGATAAGGAAGACTTGCTGGTTTCTTTTGAGAATGAAGTGATGGAAACTATTGCTCTCATTCGTAGTGAAATGGCTTTATTGTCTGTTAAAGATGTAATGGCGTATTGCGTTTCTAAAAAGCCGCTTCCTTTTTTAGTAAGACTTTTTGATTATTTCAGAGAACAAGGGGATTTTCTTCATGCGGTAATGGGCCCTGGTGGTGATCCTCGTTTTGGTTCTCGCTTAAGAGATAGTTTCTGCACCAACCTTATTCAGGGTGTGTTGCATGAAAAGTATCGAAACGATCCTGATCCTTTCGTTGGCTATTACATTTCGTTTTATGCTTCAGCTTATTTAGGCGTAATAAACCACTGGATAGATACGGGTATGAAAGAAGATTCTCAAACCATGGCCTTAATAGCTATGCGTTTGTTGTTTATTAAACCTGGCGAACCAATTAGATTGTAAGGAGATATTGATGGCACCCGAAACGACAAGCACTGCGCGGCTTCATTTGGGCATTGATGTTGGATCCACAACCGTAAAAGTTGCTGTTTTGGATAATAATCAACAGATCGTCTATTCTGTATATCGTCGTCATCATGCTGATGTACGAGCAACGGTATTGGAAGTTCTGCGTGAAGCTGCTGAGCAATTTCCCGATCAACCGATAACGATTGCTATTACCGGCTCTGGTGGCTTGTTGCTTTCGCAATGGCTTAACTTGGAATTTGTTCAGGAAGTTATAGCTTCTAAGACGGCTGTTGAAACCTTTATTCCAAAGACCGATGTTGCTATCGAGCTTGGTGGCGAAGACGCAAAAATTATCTATTTTGATAACGGTATTGAGCAGCGTATGAATGGTACGTGTGCTGGCGGTACGGGTGCCTTCATTGATCAGATGGCCTCGCTTTTGGATACAGATGCTAGTGGTCTTAATGAATTAGCTAAAGACCATACGGTTTTGTATCCCATTGCAAGTCGATGCGGTGTATTTGCTAAAACCGACGTGCAGCCTTTGCTTAACGAAGGTGCCAAAAAAGAAGATATTGCTGCTTCAATTTTCCAGTCAGTAGTTACCCAGACCATTTCTGGTCTTGCTTGCGGTAGACCTATTCGCGGATACGTAGCCTTCCTTGGTGGTCCGCTGCAGTATTTGCCTGAGTTGCGTAAGCGTTTTTACGAAACGCTCGAATTGGATGAAGAACACATCATTGTTCCAGACAATGCGCATCTTTTTGTTGCGGGTGGTTGCGCACTTGCAAGTGCTAAAGGCAAACCTGAGCTTTTGGCTGACGTTGTTGAGCGTCTCGAAAACCTTGGTGATATTCAGGGCAGCGAAGTAGTTCGACTTCCTCCTTTGTTTAAGGACGAGGCGGACTATCAAGAGTTCAAAGAACGTCACGACAAAGAAAAAGTTCGTCGTGAAAATCTTGATACCTATAAGGGTGCTGCCTATTTAGGTATCGATGCTGGTTCTACCACGTTTAAAGCAGCTTTGATTTCAGAAGATGGCGCTTTGTTGTGGAGTAGCTATATGAATAACAAGGGCGACGTTTTGGGTTGCGCAAAACGCGCTGTAGCGGAGCTATATGGCAAGTTGCCGATAGATCCTTCAACTGGTAAATCGAATGTTCGTATTGGCCATGTTACGGTAACAGGATATGGCGAAGCACTTCTTCTTGAGGCCTTGCGTGTTGACTCTGGTGAAATTGAAACCGTTGCTCATTTGCGTGGTTCCGAAGAAATGCTTCCTGGTGTTGAGTTCATTTTGGATATTGGCGGCCAGGATATGAAGTGCCTTCGCGTTAAAGACGGCGTAATTGAGCATATTATGCTTAATGAGGCATGCTCTTCTGGCTGCG